>Ga0209633_10001878_pt1 | contig 20961 bp, 26 predicted proteins | sample Cruoilmetagenom1_FD_187290 | JGI IMG/M metagenome (GOLD analysis project Ga0209633, IMG submission 187290) | Oil polluted marine microbial communities from Coal Oil Point, Santa Barbara, California, USA - Sample 1 (SPAdes) (version 2) | ecosystem: Environmental > Aquatic > Marine > Oil seeps ... | reverse complement strand
TAGCACAACTTATGGGAGCAGTAAATTATAAAGAGATTCAAATATGGATTAAAAAGCATATTCAAAATGAGAAAATAAAAAAACTTTTAGGTGTAGAATTTATTAAGACACCAAGTAGATATAACCTACATCAGAATTAAAGGTGGAATGGTCTATATGGCTGCTATTATAGATTGGCACTCTAAGGCTATATTGTCATGGAGAATCTCAAATACTATGGATACAAATTTAGTGATGGGTGTATTGAATGAAGCATTGTCACTCTATGGTAAGCCAGAGATATTCAATACTGATCAAGGAAGTCAATATACTAGCTATATTCACACTCAAACCTTAAAAGACAATGGTATTATAATATCTATGGATGGCAAAGGAAGAGCTACAGATAATATCTGCATAGAGAGGTTCTGGAGAAGTGCTAAAGTAGAGAAAATATATCTAAATGAATATTTTAAAATCTCAGATTTAAAAAATGATGTCAAGGAGTATATAGAGTTTTACAATCATAGAAGATTTCAGTGCCCTGAACAAAGTGAGGAAATACCTTTAGGTAAAACTTTAGATTATAAAAAACCAATGAATGTTTACTATGATAGTATGAAAATAAATAAGGAGAAATATACTAAATTAGATAAAAATGTAGCATAAGGTAACAGGTATTGAAAGAGAATTAGATTTTATAAAAGGTTGTCTTGACTATTTGGGGTACTATACTGGTTAATTATAGGAAAAAGTGATTATTCTGGCACCCATATTTCTCATTAGAGTGCCAAACCATTAAGACCCTTTATTTTAAGGGATAGTAGCACCACCATATATTGGATTGTTCCAAAACTGAGCTAAGATTGTTCTAGTTTTTTAAGAAGCTAAGAGAAAAGTTCCTCTTATTTTTTTAGTATTCTTTGTATATTTAGCATATACAGATAATGTAATAGATGAGTTTTTATGACCTAGCATAGAAGATACCCAAAGTATATCTTCTCCTGATGCAATCATAAGACTTGCAAAAGTATGTCTCATTTGATACATATTTCTATATTCTAAACCTAACTCATCTAATAGTTCAGACCAGTGTACTCTTCTAGCTATTTGATAAGAAGAATTAAAAGGATTATTTTTTCTTGTTTTAAACATATAATCATTATTTGGAAATAATTCTAAATGCTCTTTTAGATATGGAAGTAGTGCGTCTAAAATATCTACTTCCCTATTACTCGATTGAGTTTTAGGAGATGATTCAATAGCTTTATTTCTAGTTTTTGTAACTTTTATAATTTTATTATCTAAATCTATATCAGTTAATCTTAAAGCTGTAATCTCTCCAGTTCTCATACCAGTAAAAAATCCTATTGCAAAATAGCATCTCATAGATATATCAATCTTATCTAGTATTCTAAATATATCATCTTTACTAAATGGATTAACTTCTTTTTTTGATTGAACACTTGGAGCTTTTACAATATCAAATGGATTTTTATTTATTAATTCATCTCTTAGAGCATCATCAAACATACTATAAAATATAACTCTTAAAACTGCAACAGTTTTACTTGCATGAGTTTGAAGTAGACTATTTTGCCAAATAGCTAATTCAGATGCTTTAATAGTATTTAGTTTTCTATTACCAAATATTGGTATTATATGGTTTTTATATCCTGCTTCATAATGTTTTTGAGTAAGATATTTTCTACTGCCTTGATGAATTTTTAAACTCATTTCAATCATATCTTTAACAGTTGGAACAATTGTATTTTCAAAGAACTCTCCACTATGTACTTTTAAAAGCATTTGTGGAATTAATTGTGTTGTTGCAAATTTTCTATTTGCTTTATTATCTTCTATGTTAAGTGATTGTTTAATCACTTGACCATCTAAAGAATACCTTACCCAGAGTTTAACTCCTCTAGTGTAAAGTTTTGGTTGTGTCATTTTTAGCATGTTATTTCCTTAAGAAACAACAGCCAAATATAACTGCTTTCAACAGATTTTATTTTACAGTAAATCATATTAAATCTTTTAATAATTGACTTGCCATATCTTTCGCATTTAGTTTATTAATTGGTGCAGTTGTAACCCAATTATCAAGCTCATATTTATCAAACAGTACACGACCAGCTTTTTTATAGTAATGTTTACCATCTATAAAATAGCTATTTTTTAGTTTAGGAATATGCTCTTTAGAATATCCAAGATAAATTGCTGTTTCACTTGTATTCAACCATCTTTTACTATTATTGGCAGATAAAGATTGTTTAATTACTTCTAAATTATCTGCCATATCTTTAATAAGATTTATATTTTCCATATCAATCATCTTGCACCTCTTGAGATATAAGACCTCTTTTAATAGCTTCTTTTAGTGCTACTTTGTAAATATCTAAATGCTTTTGAGATAGATGAGATTGAGCTTTTGTATCTTTTACATATTGATTGAGTGTATAATCTCCAAGTTTATTTACACTTATTACATTTACTGGTTTAATTAGTTCGCCACTATTTAAAAGTCTTAACTCTTCTTGTCTTCCATCTTTATGAGTCATATCAATATCTATGTAAGTTTTTTTGATAGGTTTATTTCTATTTTTACCACTAAATGAATCTTTTACTTCATCATAATACTCATTCAAAATATCTTTTGATATTTGTACTGTATGGATAAAAGCTTTTCTTATAAGTGCTATATACTCATCTTTAAATTTAGGGTCATCATATAGAGATATTTTTCTTTTTACTCTAATGATTTGTTTATCAGCTTGTAAAAACTCTTTTATATCGTATGAGTTTTTTATATGTTCCCATATAGGATGAGTATTGGCTCTATTTTTATTATTACTTTTTGCAGTAGTATTTGAAATTGAATTTAAATCAACTAATTTTATTTCGTCCATAGATGCTCTAAAAAGGTTTTTAGCATTAGATAGCAAGTTATCAACTGTATCTATTTTAAATAGTCTTAAATGCTGTCTATTGAGCTGAAATTCAACATTAAAAATTGTATCTTGCAAATTAAAACCATTATGATTAAAGTAATCACTCATTATATGTAATTTATTAGATTTTTTCATCTCTAAAGTTTTATTATATAGTCTTAGTTTGAATGGCTCACGACCAATATATATTGTTTGTAAAGTGTTAGCACTTCCAATTTCACTAATTGTTGCATATTGTCGTTTTTTAGTTACAAACATATCACGATTAATAAAACTAAAGTCATATTGTATGAAGCAGTTTAAATCTGCTCTTGTAACTGGATAGTATTTTATTGTGTAATTTATTAATAATTCATCATTGATAATCTTTAAAAGATTTTTGATACCAATTGTATATATTCCAACTCCTTGAAGTTGCACTCTTATATTGTGTAGCCTTGTATTTTTTGTATTATCTTTGAATCCTATTTTAAAGAAATTATTTAAATCTCTAAACCAATGAAAGCCCTCAGCCTTTCCAAGATAAGTTAGTGTTGTATCTTCAATAGTAATATTTATATCACTATTTTCAAAATCAATATCTAACTTTTTGAATTTTCCTTGTATCGTTTCAAGTTGGTCTTCAATATCATAAAATAGGTCTGAATAATTTCCATTTGATTGTACAAAATAGTAAAGTGAATCAATACCACTTAATATTTTAATATCATTCATATTTTTAACCTTTTGATGTTAAGTAAGGGGTATTACTATATACCCCTAAAACATAAGCTTCTATCACTTGAAAAAATTAACAAAACCTCCGTTTCGTTAGATTTTTTGCAAGTGCTATCAGCTACCTTTTCTAGATGCCGTAAAATGTATAGTTTTTAGCTATCAATCCTACATCAACTGATACTTCTTGACCTACTTTAGATTTATAAAGTGCTACTTTCTCATTAGGGATACTAATATCTAGCAACTCTTGTTTATCACTATCATCTTTCATTTTTCTATTTGTTAAAAGTTGTAGTTTTGTTTTTCCTACTTGTACTTCACCTGTTTCTTTGTTTGTATAATCGTTTGAACGATATATTCCAAATAATTTTGCTTTTAGAGTTAGCATCTCATATCCTTTTAGGGATAACTAGTTATCTTCGTGTTTTTCAATATTGATAGTGGAAGTTTAAGAGAATTATTTCTTTTTGTGAATATTTATTTGTCGGAGTAAAAAAGTAAGTTTTAAAATTTGTCGGTTATAAACCGAAATATTTTAAGTTTGTCATATCTATATAGAATTTAACGGGGTTTTGAAGATATGTTAATAATGTTTGTTTCATAAAATCATTATCTAATTCTGGCATATCTTTTAGTAAAATATTTTCAAAAAAATCTATTATTATAGTTTGTTGGTCATCATTTTTATTATCATTTATATCAAATACTATAAATTTACCAACTACATTTTTTAAATATGGTTTTTGCTGATTGAAATTTTTAAAGTTTTGATAGTTTCTATCTGTTTCAAAATATATATCAATAATTTCACTGATTGAAGCTGTAAGCTCTGTAAAATTTGTATTGTCATTTTTATATAGTTCATATAGTTGTATAGTAACACTTTTTAATATATGTGATTGTGTTGCATGTCCTATTCCAAAGAAATTTGAGATTTTATAAAGATATTCTTTCATTTCTATTTCATCATCTTCTAGAATATCTACATTAAGATTAAATAGGTTTGATACTAACTGATAGTAATGATAAAGTGTAGGATTATCTTTTTTTAAACTTGTAATTATCATTTTAAATTCAACTTCTTTTATTGCTGATTTTCCAACAAGTTCATTTTCATCTGTTGCAGTTAGTTTATTTTTAAATATTTGCTCTAAATCTTCAAGTGAAGCATTTTTATTACTTTCATAGTATGCTAATTTTTTATTGTTTTTATCTATTGAGCTTAGTATATCTATGGCATTTTTTGCATCTTGTAATATTTGTATTGTTATGGTTAATTTTGGAAGTATTGTTTGATTATCTGACTTTCAGTATATAGCTTCAAGTTTTTTAAGTTTATTTAGTTTTTTTGATAATTCATTATTTGGTTGGAAGTTTTGAAAGTTAAAAGTATCACTTATTGGTATATCAAAATTATTATCAATTTGTATTTTTTCAAAACTTTGTATATTGAATATTTTATTTAACTCTTCTTTTAATTGTTCCAAACTTTTATCCTTTACTGATAAAACATTAATGAGTTGTTAAATTATCTAAAGCTTCATCAAATGCTGTATATACTTCTTTTAATTTACCCTGCATCCAAACACTACCCTCTATATCATCGCCTTTTTGTGGTATATTGTTGCCTTTCCAAGTCTTAGAAGTAACTAAAATATCTATATCATAAATTAGTTCATCATCAGTATCTCCACCACTTCTTAAAACTCTAGTTGAACAAATCCAAACTTTTTCATTTAACATATTTATATATACTTCATAGATTTCTTGAATAATACCACTAAATGAATAATCATCTCTATCCCAATCACTTATAGGAATAAATGATGACATACCCTCTAAGCTAATTGTCCTTTTTTTAGTATTTTCTGATAATCCTAAAGCTTCTGCAACTTCAGGTTTTGGATCAACTTCAATTTCTTTTTCTACTCTAGGCTCACATCTATAAGCTATACCCATAATTTGAAATGTATATTTATTATCTTTTAAATACCACTTACGATTTAATGTATAGTTTGTATCATAAAAATTTATTGTTGTAAATCCTAAATCTACTTCAATTTGAGCCTCATGTCCATTACTCCATACAAAAACTTTTTCAAGACTTAAAGTGTATTCACTACCATAAGCTAAACATGGAAACATTGAAATTAATTGTACATTATCTTCACTAGGAACTTTACCAAAAACAACACCAATATAATCATCTTGTTCTTTTTTAGGTGATATAGTAATATATCCATCTAACCATTTTATATCATTTTTTGGTTCATCTTTTATCATTATATTTTCATAGGGCTTAATAGCTTTTGCATCTTCTATAAATTCAGGTATTTTCATCATAATATCTTGTTCCATATCATCATAAAAAGCATCAAAATGAGAACCTACAAAATGTTCTTGATTGTCTTCATAATCAAATGTTTCATCTCTACATATTTGTAACTCTGATTTACTACTAAAAAGTTTTTTTATTTTTTCTAACATATTATAATCTCCAAATATTTTTGATTCTTTTTTTATCCGTTATTATCTAATCTATTTTTAGCATTTACAATTGCTTGATGTAATTTCTTTTCTAATATATCTATATCAGGAAGTACTGTAAGATATTGAGCTACATGAATATTTGATTTATCAAGTTCTAAAAGCTCTATTTGTTCACTTTGTTTATCAGCACACAAAATTATACCAATAGGAGAATTTTCATCTTCCTCTTTTTCGTATTTTTCAAGCCATCTAAGATATAACTCCATTTGCCCTTTATAACTTGCTTTAAATTTACCAAGTTTTAATTCAACGGCAATAAGTCTTTTTAATTTTCTATTATAAAAAAGTAAATCAATTTTAAAATCTTCATTATCTATTTGTATGATTTTCTGTCTAGCTATAAAACTAAATCCACTACCAAGCTCAAGTATAAAATGCTCAATCTCTCTTAAAATTGCATCTTCTAAATCTTTTTCTAAATATCTATCATTTAGATCTAAAAAGTCTAAAATATATGGGTCTTTTAAAACTATATTTGGTGTAATCTCTCCATCATTTAATTTATCTATCTCGTATTTTATAAGCTCATCAGGTTTTTTAGACAATGCAGTTCTTTCATAAAGTTGTGAATCAATTCTATCTTTTAAAGTCCTTGTACTCCATCTGTCAAGTTTAATCATACCAATGTAAAAATCTCTTTTTAAATCATCTTCAATATAAATAATAGTTTTAAAATGCGACCAAGTTAATTTTGCAGACAGTGTCTGCATAATCTTAAAATCATCAAAAATTTGTGTAAACTTAACCATATCTGCTAAATTTCTTTTTGAATAGCCTTTCCCATATTCTTCTATCAATTTTGCACTCAGTGTCTGCAAAATCTCTTTTCCATAATCTGCACGACTATTTTTAAGTATCTCATCATTTATTTGTTTACCAATATTCCAATACAGAAGTGTCAAGGCACTATTTACAGATACTGCTATATTTTGCTTTGTTTGTTCTATTAGTTGTTTTATATCTTCTAAAATAATGTTATTTGTTAATTTCATTTAACTTTCCCCACTTATGTCAAATCCACCATCAGCCCAAGCATGCAATCTCATAATTTCAGGATAATCAAAACAATCTTCTACACTATCAATATCTTCTAATGCCTTTTGATAAGTTGTGTAGATAGAATATGGCGTTATTATACTTTCTAATAATTTTTGATTATCACCATAATCTTTTATTATTATTTGAGAAATATTATAGTAGTTTTCAGTTATTAAATAAGTTAATAATTGAGTATTTATATCATCTTCATCACCATACTCATAATAGTCAGATTTAAAAAAAATTTCACCTGCTAAAAGTGTAAAAAGTTTAATATCTATTTCAAGTTCTTGAAGCATAAATAAATAATTTCCAACACTTGTAGATATGTCATGTTCAAAATCTTCTGATATTGCATAGGCTATCTCTCTTATCTCTTGTAAACAAAATATATTAAGCATATATCTACATTCTGCATAAATGTCATCAGGATAGAGTTGTTTTATCTCTACAGTTTGCTGAGAGTTATCTAACCAAATAATATCATAGTGTAAATCTGTTTGATTTAATATATTTTCCATTTCTATAATTGTTTTCATTTGCAAATTTCTTATTTATTTTTATTTAAAATTTTATTATAAATATATTTAGCTACAAAATATCCAACTACAGTACCAGATAATATTATCATATACCAAAAAAACTTATATTCTTCAAAATTTATATATTCCATATTTATAATATTACCTTTATTCTAAAATAAAATTTTCTTCATTTTCAAAAAAATCTATTGCCTTTTTTTCGCTAATTCTTTTGCCGTCAAAAAGATAATCTTTAAGTTCTTTTATAAAAAATTTGTAAGATTGCTTATCATATCCCTTTAAACTTTTTGGAAATCTTAAATCAATTCTTTTTAGTATTGTGAATTGTTGTGAATCTAAATAATCAATATCCTGACAATAAGAGCCTGTTTCAATACATTCTAAAAACTTTGTTTTGGCTTCTGTGATATTAATTGGACTAAACCCATCTGATGTATAGTCACAAAATAAAAAATGTTTTATATAATGATTCTCTTTAGGTTTTATATTTCTAACTCTTTTATAAATATAATCAGCTTCTATGCCAAATTTTTTACGAAGATAACTATTATCTCTTTCGTACTGGAAGAAAAACCAATCAGGATTTATAAACATGATTTGAGGTAATGTTTTATTTTGTATGTTTGCAACTTTTCCAAAATTCATTTTATTCCATTCCATAACTTTCCTTTTAAGATATTTGTTTATAAATAATTCTATTTTGTATATATTCTAAAAGTTTATTATAATCAGCCAAATACTCTAAATTCTCATCATTACCAGTTCGACCTAAAAATTCATTAAATAATTCTACTATAAATAAAATATCTTTGTATGTATATTGTTTAGTAATAACAACTGATTCTAAAACTTTTAATGATGCTTCAAACCAAATTAAATCATTATCACTAAATCGCCAAGATAAATTATATGAGCCATAAGCATTACAATCTTCTAAAAACTTTTCAAGGACTAAATATTCTTTATTAGTATGAATATAATCACCGTTAATTTTCTCTTTAGATGCTGTTATTGCCTGTGCCATTAAACCAATACTCTCATCTTCTTTTAAAATTACAAGTTTCATATTAATTTATCCTTATCTATATCTATTTTACTAAATGCAAAAGTTTTATTACCTAAATCTTTTAAACTAGCCCCTATATGATAAACTATTTTATCATTTATTATCATAAATCTATCATGATATTTTTTTGTTATTTTTACTTGAAGATTGTTATATTGTTTATTATATTTTTCTATATCTAGCTTTAATTGTTTTGAAATAGATTGAGTGTAAATAGTGATATTTATGCTTTGATTTTTAGAAAATAAAGTTAGTATTGATTCATCAATATAGTTATCAATTAAGATAATTGTTTTTTTAGCACTTTTAATTAAATCAGATACAAAAACATAAGCATCAAATATTTGACCATCAAAAAATATACCTTGCTTTATATCCAATGTATCATTTTTAATATGTGATTTTATATTTGCTACATCATTTTCTAATAAAGATAATCTTTGTTCACTTAGCTTATGTTCATTGATTGCATAACCATTTTGAATATAGTTTTTAAGTACAGAAGTTGCCCATTGTCGAAATTTTGTAGCTGTAATAGAATTTACCCTATATCCAATAGAGATAATCATATCAAGATTATAGTGTTCTATATCTCTTTTTACTTCTCTATTTCCCTCTTTTTGAACTATTCGAATTTTTCGAATAGTTGGATTTTGCTCTAACTCTTTTTGTTTAAATATATTTTTAATATGATAATTAATAGTATTAAGTTCTACACCAAATAGTTCCATTAGTTGCTTTTGAGTGAGCCATATTGTTTCATCATTTACTGATATTTTTAGTTCTAATTCTCCATCGCTATATACTATTATATTATCCACTTTTATTTTCCTGATTTTCTTCTATTACACTCTTTACATAACATTTGGCAATTTTTCTCATCTGTTTTACCACTTTCATGCCAAGGTGTAATATGGTCTGCTTCCATCTCATATAATTCAAAATGTTCTTTACAAACTTTACAGATACCTTTTTGTTTTTCATAAACTTTTTGTTTTGTAGCTTCACTAAATGCTCTTATTGAAAGATGTTTTTCTTTTCTTGTTAAAATATAAGGATATATACCACTTTTTTTAGAAACATCATCATCTAAAATTAGTTTAGCTATCTCTTTTTCTATAGCTTTTGTATCAAATACTTCATCTTTGTATTGATTATAAAGAGTTCCCCAGTCTATACCTCTCATAAATTTTGTTCTTTTTGTAGTAAATGTAGATTCTATCCAAGAGATAACATCTTGAAAATATCTCCATAAAGCACTTGCATTTTGGTCGTGTTGATGTTCTGACATATATTGCTCAATATTGTCTTCACTAATCCACTTTATAGCTGTTTGTAAATAATCTTGTCTAATTGGTGAGCCATTTAAATAATCACTACCTATCCCATAAGCAGGACAACTATTTTTACTAAAATATCTTTTTACATCACTTACCCAAGAGCCTGAATATACTGCATTTCTCAATTCTTGTTCAGTTAATTTTTCACCTGCAATATTGATAATTTTAAACCATTCCAGTTTTTCACTATCTGTTCCAGAACACAAATAAATCATAAGCTTATAATTTAATATTTGTTCTTTTTCATCTTCTTGTAAATTATGAAAATATCTGCCATCAAAAGAAAAGTCACCCTCTACATATTGAGATATAGATATAGTTCTTTGTTGCCCATCTATAACCTCGTAGTTACCATCTTCACGAACTGCCCAATACAATATATTTAGTGGAAAATCTTTTATGATGGTATTAATTACAGCATCTCTTTGTTTATCTTTGTAGATAAATTCTCTTTGATAAGGTGGTCTAATATCTAATTTGCCATCATATCCAATTACACCTGCTTCTTCATTGTCTTCATAACCATTTGTAAGTTCTCTTACTGTAATTTCTTTGAGTTCTATTTTCATATTTGATTTATTTCCTTTTAATCAAGAGTCTTGCATACATTCTCTTATTATTTAAATATCCTCTATCAATTTTCCCATTCCAATTTAAATTAATAATTTCTGGAAGTAATCCATCTTTTACTTCTGTATCTGAGCCTATAATATTAAACTGATTTGGATTATATTTATCTAAAAAAGTAATAGGTACTCCCATTACACCATCATAATCTTTTGGTATCTCTTTAGTTTTTGATACATTTATAGCATTATAATTGTCATATGCTGGATACTCATTAGAATTATATTCTTTATAGAGTATCAAATCTTCATCTCTTTTTGCTATATTTAAATTTGTATACCATGTTATATTACGAAATTTAACAAGACCAGTATTTTCATCATACACACCTTTTGCAAAATCATCAGTACTATGCGTAGTTTTAAAATAAGCATTACCACCTTTAAATCCATGCCCAAGCCACATTTTATTTTCTCTAATTAGTTTAAAAACTTCTTTATAAGTAATTGCATTAAAACTACCAACAATAATAAACTTTTTATCATACTCAATCAGCTGTGATACATAATTTCTAAAAAGTGAAAAAGGAGGATTTGTTACCACAATATCTGCTTGTTTTAATAGTTCTATACTTTCATCACTTCTAAAGTCTCCATTACCTTTTAAGTGATGAATTCCTATCTCTTCAAGGTCAGGAATATTATTTCCATTTTTATCACCATTGTATTCTAAATATATAGCTTCCTCTTTGTTGTTTTGACTAAATAAATCTATATCTTGATTTTTATAGCAAGTAGTGATTAGCTTTTTAAGTCCTAGCTTTTCAAAATTGTATGAAAAATAGTGAAAAAAGTTACTAATTCTGGGGTCATCACAATTACAATAAACAACTTTACCCTTAAAGTGTTTTTTATAGTGTTTTAGTTCATTTTCTATATCAGATAGTTGAGTATAAAACTCATCTTTTTTATTTGTTTTTGCTTTGTGTAAATTTTTATTTAAATCTTTTCTTGCCAATATAAAACATCCTTATTTAATATCTATTTATTTTATCTAAAACTTGATTTGATTATTATTTATAGAGCTAAATCTCGCTATCCATTCCAATCAAATTAAAATTTAATTCCATTTCTATCAAGGCTATTTAAAGACAAGTGCTAAAGCAAAATAAAATTCATTAAGGAGTTGATATAAAATCAACATATAATTTATACAGTCAATCTCTTATTTTTAAATTTTTTAACAGAACACAAAACAACTTAAATTTTTCATATTACAATTCATTACCTATTTGTTAGTTTGGCTTTTTAGTCGTTTCAGTATGATATATTTTTGAAAAAAGCCCGACAAACTAACAAACAGGCAAAGCCTTGAAAAAGAAAAAGAGTAAATTCTTTTATCTTCTTAAAATTTAAAAATAAGAGATAATAAAAAACCCTCAAAATCTTCAAAAGGCAAAACATTTTTAAAGGACACACAATGACACAAGAACAAATTAAGCAAGAGTTTTCACAAGTAACTGGTATAAATGAGGCAAAAGCAATTTTTAAGAAATTAGCTAAACTTTTACATCCTGATGTAGGTGGAAGTAATGAAGAATTTAAAATATTAAATAAAATCTATACAGACCTTATAGAAAATAAAATATACTTTTCTAATGATACTAAATTTGATATTGAACTAGAAAAAATTATAAGTCAAATACTACATTATGAAAATATCACAATAGAAGTTATAGGCTCTTGGATTTGGTTAAGTGGAGATACTAAGATAATCAAAGATAAATTAAGAAATCTAAATTTTAAATGGGCTAGTAAAAAAAGATGTGGTACTATGGAGAGATGAAAGGTCGTAATAATAAACAAAAGTCTATGAGTGAGATTAAATCTAAATATGGATGTGAAACTTTAAAAAGTAAAGGTAAATATAAAATAGCTAGTTAATCTAGCTGTTTTTTGGAAAGGTTAAAAATAAATTTTTGGCAAAATTGCATTTTGCTGTTTTTTTGCTTTTTCTATAATTCAACTTTACCAATAACTATTTTTTTATTGATTGTGATATACTTCTTACTAATAGGAAATTAACTAATGAATGCAAAACAGATTAAAATTAAAAACGATAAACTGATAAAGGAATTTGAAAAAGTTCTTATTGAACAACAACTTACAAAAAAGATTATAGAGAAACATCTTGATAATATAGATTTTTTTATAAATGATTATCTACTTTACTATGATGATTTATTTGAAACTAAAGATGGTATTTGTTCTATTGATGATTTTTTAGGAAGTTGGTTTATTAGCAAAGCAATGTGGGCTAGTAAAGATTCAATAAATAGTAATATCGCTAGTATGAAAAAATTCTATACTTTTCTAAAAAATATAAATGAAATAAATGAAAATGATTTTAAAGATTTACTTTTAACTATAAAACAAAATAAGAAAAATTGGATTGAAAATTTAGAGGAATATGATAGTTATTAGAACTATTTAAATGTTCCAAAACTGTTCCAATTATATGTTATTTTAACAGTAATTGGAGATAGTGTATTTGTTAGAAAGCAGTTATATAAGGTGTTGTTTATATTCTACTTATTATAAAGTAAAATTTTTCATTAAGCCCAAGATGAAGATAATTTTATTTTAAAGTATAGTGACAATGGAAAAGGTATGGATAAAAAAACGCAAGAAAAAACATTTGATCCTTTTTTCACAACAAATAGGGAAAAAGGTGGAAGCGGATTGGGAATGAATATCATTTTTAATTTAGTTACTCAAAAACTTCATGGAAAAATAGAACTTGAAACTGGTGTAAATAGAGGAGTTGTTTTTACCATTAAAGCACCTATTCACTATAAAAGCAATGATATTAAAGAAGTATCTCCTCTTTAATATCTTCAAAAACTTTTGAATCACAAGTGATTTCAAATTTACCATCATTAATAGTTGATATAACAATAATAGCAGAAAGATCAAACTGGTTTTTTGTGATAGAGTTTCGCAAGGCAAGTTCATCATCAAATGATAATGGATTATAAATAAGTTCATAAAGAGTTGTAAAATTTGTTTTTGCTAAGGTATTAAAAGTTTCTAAAGAGATGATTTTTACTTCATCTCTATTCAAATAAGCAATATTTTGAATTGTTTTCTCTATTTTCCCTTGAGTTTTTTTATTTTTAAGAGTAGAGTAACATAAAAAATATGATGGAATTACCTCTTTATTTAGTAGTACTTTCCCACTCAAAAGTCTATAGTTCAAAAATCTTTGTTTAATAATGTTACTTGTTTGTAAACTATCTCGTTGTGTATAAAGTTTTAGTCTCTCTTCAATTGATTCAGGCTGTATTTGTTTTCCTATGGGCATCATAAGTTCATCAGCTAGTTTATCTTGGTAATCTCTTTGTACATTTAAACCATACAAACAACCACAATAATTTTGTCTATAAAGATTATTATGTTTTACCTCTAAGCCTTGGAGTTCTACACCATTTCCACTTCTATAGTCTTTAAAAATGAATTCACAAGGATATTTACTTGAAAGTTTTCTCCCTATACTTTCAAGTTTATCTTGAGATTTTTTTGGACTTATTAGAAGTGAGGTTGTAAATTTGTCATGACCTAATTCTAATGCTTTTTCAACACTTACAGTTAATCTATCATCAAAACATACAGTACATCTATCCCCTTTTTCTGGTTCATTTTCAAGCCCTTTTGTGATTTTAAGCCAATGTTCTAAATCATAATCTCCTTCAAGAAGTTCAATACCAAGTTTTTTACAACTATAGTGTACATCTTGTAATCGAAGTCTATATTCACTATAAGGGTGAATATTTGGGTCATAAAAAAAGCCAACTAATTTTTCTTTTGGATATTCTTTTTGTAATCTTTGCAAAAAGTAGTGACTATCTACACTACAACATATATGTACTAACATCGTTTCCCTTTTATAAAGATTACTTCAAATTCTAAATAATTTAAATTATAATTTTTGTAAAGTATTTTAGCTTCAGAAAAAGTGAGTTTTTTTCCACCACTTACACCAGAATTTTTTATATAGTCAAAAAGTTTTTTTTTATTGTCAAATTCTAATTTATAATTGAGTATCTCATATTCACAATGAAACGAATTATCAAAAGAATTTTTTATAGAATCTATATCCAAAATAGGAGATTTTTTCCCAGTAAGAGAAAAAATAGTTTTAAAGGTATTTGAGGTAAAAAGAACAAGGTTTATATTTGTTGTGATTTTTGCTAAGTTGCGTGCAATTTTTGTTAAATCTTGTGACCATTGTAGTGCAGATGAAGATAATACCATATCATAATTATCATTTTGAATAGTATCAATAAATTCTTGAGTATCAAAATCTAAACATATCACATCCATATTTTTATGTTTTGGATGAATACTACACATATTAGCAGAAAAGTCTATCGCTTTGTAGTATTCAAAATCAAAATTAATATTTTTAAATACTTGTCCCGAACCACAACCAAGTTCCAAAATCCTCTTGGGTTCAAAAGAAAGTTCTCGCACTAGTGCTTTAGAAACAATCTGTTGTATGATATTATACTTATTGTATAGTTTTGCATATTTTGAAAACTCTTTATTGACTATATTCAATCTATTTGTCCTCTTAATTCAGCCCATAATATTCCTAAATATTCATGCCAAGCTATTTCTGTTTTTTGTAACTGGTTACCACTAGGTACTGAAATTGCTTTATCATTGTCTTTTATTTTAAAATCAGTAGGTGCGGGAATTGGATCTAGACCCTCTTTCTTAAAAAGAGTCATAGCTCGGGGCATATGATAAGCAGAAGTGACAAGAATAAAAGGTTTCTCTCCTAAAACCTCCTTTATCTTTATAGCCTCCTCTTTTGTGTCTTTGGGTTCTTTATGGATGATTATATCTTCTTGTTTTATCCCTATAGCGTATAAGATATTTGCTGTTTTTATTGCTTCTGGTATCTGACCTCTTTTTTTATATCCAGAGGTGATTATTTTTGCATTTGGCATGTGATGATACAGTCGCAATACTTCCCAGGCTCTATTCTCCATATCTCCACCTAAAAGTAATATATATTGTATATCGGTTGGTATATTTTTAAGTTTTTGATATTTTGTTTCTAATGGTTTGATTAAAAAATTTGAAAATGGAACATAGCTTATTAAAGCCATCCATACAATGCTAGTAGTTAAAAATATTTTTGCACCTTTTATTTGATTTTTATATAAAAAAAATAATCCAATAATTGCTAAAAACAAACCAATACTCAATGGCATTATCATAGCACTAATAAGTTTTTTTATAATAAAAGTAAACTCCATAAATATCCTTATAACACAAATTAAGATAGTATTTTATCTAATGGAAACTAAAACTAATAATACCACAACAAAAGGGAAATACTTTGAAACTAAAGCGGTTGATTATCTTCAATCAAATGGTTTTAGGATAATTGAACAAAATTATCATGCAAAAAAACTAGGAGAGATAGATATTATTTCACAAAAAGATGAGGTGTATCATTTTGTGGAGGTAAAAAGTGGAGAAACATTTGAAGCTGTTTATAATATCACTCCTCAAAAACTCTATAAGCTTTTTCGTGCGATAGATTATTATCTTAAAGAGAAAAAACTTGATGTGGCATATTGTGTAGATGCTGTTGTGTTTGCTGGTGAAGAACTAGAGTATTTGGAAAATATTACTCTTTAATCTCTTTTTTTATCTCTTTAGGAATACTTCTACTAATAGATAAAACCATCCCAATAGCAATAGAAATACTCAGCATAGAGCTTCCTCCATAACTTAAAAAAGGAACAGCTATCCCTTTAATAGGTATAATTCCTGAGATACCATAAGAGTTGATTAAAAAAGCTATACTAATCATAAGTCCAATACCTAAGGTAAAAAGATGATATTTAGGGTTTTTAACGCGTCTACTTGTTCTAAAAATTCTAAAAATAATTGTAAAAAGAATTAAGACAATAGTTAAAAAACCAATAAAACCTATTTCTTCAGCAATTCCTGCAAGTACAAAGTCTGTGTGTACTTCACTCAAGAAACCAAGTTTTAAAGAACCATTTCCTATCCCTTCACCAAAGTATCCTCCGTTGTGTATAGCGTTTAGAGAGTTTCCTACTTGATATGGTTCTGGAAATTCTTCAATTCTTAAAGAGGAAGCTATGCTGTTTGGCATAAAAGAAAGCACGCCATCTTGTACCATACTCCACCAACTTTTTATTCTTGTAATTCTATGTGGAAAAAGTAGAATTAAACTAGCAAGACCAACAATCGCAATACCAATAAGTGAAGCAAATATTTTCCAACTTCTATTTGCAAAAATCAACATAATAAATAATATAACAGCCAAAAGAACAACTTGTCCTAAATCTTTTTGTAATACTGCGATTAAAAATACAGAAAAACCAAATACTAAAGCATACGGAGCAAGAACTTTTAATTCTTCTTTAAAAGAGAGTTTTTCTAAATCAAGGAGTTTTCTATGAAAAGACCAGCTGAGATAATAGATAAAACCAATTTTAAAAAACTCTACAGGTGAAATAGAAATTCCAGGAAGTCTTATCCATCTTTTTGCACCACCAGATTCAGTTACCATAGATGCTGGAAGTATTTGCATAAGTATCATAAGAAACAAAAAAAATAAAAATAAAAACCATCCAGCTTTTGGAATAAGAATATCAGGTTTTATTTGAGCTAAACTCCACATAATAAATATTGCTAAACTACCAGTAAAAAGCTGTCTTAAAAAAAAGTGAAATTGTGTATAATCCCAATAAACTACAGCATAAATTGATAATGAATAAGAGAATACTATACTAATTATAATAAGTGTTGAGCTTAAAAAAAAGAGTGTATAATCTGGTTGATTGTTATCTGTTAAGGATTTAATCATATTTTTGATAGAATTCATTCGGGAATTATACCAATTAAAACCAAAACTTTTCACACTATGGGGGATATTTGTCTTTGCAAAAACAACAATTACCAGTGATGAAAAAAATTTTGATACTTGTTGCTTTGATTTTTATCTTTTTTACAATCCTCATCATCTCAATAATAAATACAATTAAAGATACAAGAGATTTACCCTCTTTAACATATGCAAAAAAAGATTTAGCAGTGAGAGGTAATATTTATAGTGGAGATGGATTTAAAATAGGAACATCAAGAAAAATATATTCAGCTTCAATAGATACCCGTTCAATTGATAAAAATAAAAAAAATCTATTTATAACGCTCTTTTCAATATATAGTGATATACCCAAAGAAGATATTAAAAAGAAAATATCAGAAAAAAAAGGGTACACAATCCTTTCTCGAACTATTAATCAAAAAACTGCAAAAGAGCTAAAATCTTTAGCTTATAAATTAAGAGTTTTGGATGTGTTTACTCCTATAAAAAGAAATGGAAACACATATCTTCATGGATTAGATATTTACGAAACAGGCGAAGAGAGAATCTATCCTTATAAAGATACTTTAACTCCAGTTCTTGGATATATAAAAGAACAAAACTCAAAGCAAGGGGAACAAAGAGTAAGAGGACTTAACGGTATTGAAAGAGAATTTAATAAGCAATTAAATAATTTTCAAGATGGCTTATTAAAAGGTGAAAAAGATATTCTCTCTTATATTATATTTAATAAAGATTCTAAAATTATTAAACGAAAAGATGGAGATAATATTCAGATTACAATTCCTCTTAAATTACAAAAAAATATTGAACTTATGTTAGATAGATACAAAGAAAAGTTTGAAGCACAAGAGATACTCGTATCTGTTATGGATAGTCAAACAGGAAAAATTTTATCACTTGCTAGTTCTAACCGATACAATCCATCACATATAAAACAAGAAGAGATAGGGCATTTAAAAATAAATGCTATTGAATATAATTTTGAACCAGGTTCTGTGATAAAGCCTTTAGCCATATCATTAGCAATAGATGCAAATAAAATAAAAAAAGATGAACTTTTTTCCGCCCATAATAAAGGAAAAAAGAATAAAAAAGGGGAATATCCAAGGGGAAAATATAAGATTGGAAGATATACAATTAAAGATGATCATAGATTTAAAAAGAACTATTTAACCCTAGAAGATATTATTATATACTCTAGTAATATTGGAACTCTAACAATTGCAAATAGACTGAGTGCAGATCAATTTTATAATGGATATTTAGATTTTGGTTTATCACAAAAAACAGGAATAGACTTGCCTTTTGAGTCAAAGGGGATACTTCATAAACTTTATCAATATAGAGCCGGAGAAGCTGAAGGAAAAGATAATGTTTTTAAAGCTACAGACTCTTATGGGCAGGGAATTACAGCAACTTTTATGCAGGTTATGAAAGCATATAGTGTTTTTAATAATGATGGGAAAATAGTAACCCCCTATATAGTGAATAAAAATACCGATATTTATGAACCTCAAGTTATCTCCAAAAGAACTGCAAACTATATGAAAAAGATGCTTGTCCATACGGTGGAAAAAGGGACAGGGAGAAAAACACAAATAGATGGACTTGAGATTGGTGGAAAAACTGGTACAGCAAATGTGGTTGAAAATGGCAGGTATCAAAGAAAGTATATGAGTAGTTTTTTTGGATTTGTAAATGATTTAGATTACAGATACACAGTAGGTGTTACTGTAAATGACCCTGTTAATAGAGGTAAAAATTGGTATTATTATTATGCTTCAAGCTCGGCAGTTCCCGTTTTCAAAGAGGTTGTTAAAATACTTGTGAAACTGGATTATCTACAACCTGAATTGTAGCTATTAGTAAGAGAAAAGTATTTTTGCTCTTTGTTGTTTATAAAAATCTGATTGAAGTTTTTCTAACTGCGTTTGTGAAAGTGCTGAGCCTTTTAAAATAATACCTTGAAAAAGATTTTTATTGATGAGGTTACTATCTGTCATAATTTTATTTTCATGACACATCTCACAAGATTTTGCTTTTTTTGTGATGGTGTGGGGTGATGTTGGGATAAATGCCTCTATCTTTTTACCATCAATTTGTGACAAATCATCAAAAATCATTTCCCCTTTTTCATTTTTAAAACTAATTCTATATTGATATCTTGGTATAGCTATTTTTATTTTTCCATTCTCATCATTTACTAAAAAGAAATTTTCCCATCTTCTAAATCTCCAACCACTAAACCAAACTCCATCTTCTAATTTGTTGGTTAGATAATCTGATATTTGAGGCTTTATATCTGGATTTTTAAGAGCTTTTTTTAAAAACTTTTCTAAATATCTATCCTCTTGGACTGTGAGCCTTTTCCATTGTTGATAGTTTTTTGTATCATCTCTTAAAACATTGAGTTCATAGTTGCTAATATTCCATGCACTATGACAACTATTACAAGAGATATTAGAGTGGTATTGTTGATGATTGTGTTTTGATATATCACTATGGCAAGATTTACAATCAACTTTATCTTCCCATTTTTTATCTTTACTATTTTTATGACAATCTATACAGCTCAAACCTTTTTGATGATGGATATCAGGGGATAGATGATGAAAATCTATCCCATAAGGTCTCTTAGGATAGTAACCCTCTTTTGAAATAGGACTTCTATATGCTTTATCATAATCATGTGGGAATAGTCCTAGATAATCTGTACCTATGTAGTTGTTGTTGTGACACTTAAGACACTTCTGTTGTGTGGGTTTTGCCTTGAAACTATCTTGTTTATTTGTATGGGTATTATGACATGCTAAACAAAGGTTTTCAGTAGGGTTTATCTCTTTACTTGTAAGATGACATTGTAAACATTTTCTCCGTAAAAAATCATCAACTAAATCAGCTGGTTTATGGATAGTATCTTTAGGTTTTGGCAAAGTTTGTAAAGTAACATTGCTATCTTTTATTCCCCACGCAGACCTAGTAATATTTATCTCATTTTTATGTGTAAAGTGATTTGATTTTTTGCAGTTTTTGGCTTGTTGTTGATGACACGATATACATTCATTTGCATATAAAGATATTGTTAATAAGATTAATAGAGATAATAATTTAAACATTGTCATCCCAACACTTTTTCAATTTTTTTAAAAAGTTTAATGTCAAGTTTCACCACGTTGTACCATTTCAAAAGCAATATCTTGAAACACATCTGGTAAAATCTTAAATATTTCAGGCTTTGTTTGAAACCAACTTTGAGCTGCATCAAATGGAGT
>Ga0209633_10001877_pt1 | contig 20968 bp, 18 predicted proteins | sample Cruoilmetagenom1_FD_187290 | JGI IMG/M metagenome (GOLD analysis project Ga0209633, IMG submission 187290) | Oil polluted marine microbial communities from Coal Oil Point, Santa Barbara, California, USA - Sample 1 (SPAdes) (version 2) | ecosystem: Environmental > Aquatic > Marine > Oil seeps ... | reverse complement strand
ACCGGCCTGAGACATTGAGTATTCCATCTCTTTGAGAAAATCCTCCATAATCGGCATTACACCGGCATTCAGTACTGCAGTAACAGCTCTGATTGAAAAGTTCAGGTTTCCTGAGAGTTCATGGCCGCAACAAACTTCCATTCCCGATTCTTCCCGGATAAGATCCTTCACCTGGAGTTCAAGTTTTGGATTTACCGTACCCCCGTAACCCGAAACAGCAAAGGCCTCCACATGAAAATGAGAAATCATATGGGAGACAGTATTTCGAATCTCCTCTGCATCAATCTCTTCGGTAATCTCCCCTCCTATGGTTATGCGGCCATGGATAATCTGCATCGGCTGATGTTTTAAATCTACCGGAGGCTGACTGCCGTTGGGCATCAGCAGCAGGCCTACCAGGCGCTGGTTGGACTCAACTATGGCATTAGTAACTAGGGTGGTGGAAATGGAAATCTGATCGATGGAAGCTTTATGTTCTTCGGGAAGAGAATCAACCGCCGCCATGATACCCCGGGAATATTTCCATTTTGTGGTTAGTGCTTTGGATTTTGAGAGAACACTCCCGGTTTGAAAATCAAAGACAACCGCATCGGTATAGGTTCCTCCTGCATCAATCCCAAGACCCAGCCGCCGGGTAATTATGGAAACATCTTTTACAGAATCTGTTTCATTCAGGATATAACTTGTGTTTTTATCGAGGGTTTCATCATTCACAGATGGCTGAAATCTCCCGCAGATAAAAGAACCACGCCTGAAGTGTAATTGCATTATCGTATGGTTTTATTCCCAATTTTCCTTTCAGCTCACTGAAGTTCAGTGTGTGAACATCGAGAATTTCGTGCTCATCCAAATTCTGCTCTGATATTTTTACAAGACCTCTGGCGATATAAGTGTAAGTCCGGTTGGTCATGAAAGCGGGGTTGGGGTTTACCGAGCCGATCTCCCGGAGTTCTTTCGCCTGGTATCCGGTTTCCTCAAGAAGCTCTCTGGCAGCGGCCTCTGCCGGTTTTTCACCGGGGTCGATTACACCGGCGGGAAATTCCATCTCCACCATCTCACTACCGTGGCGGTACTGACGCACCATAATAAATTCTGCATCATCTCCAAGTGTCAACTCAGGAATAATGGTAACCCAGTCCGGGGCATCCACTGAGACAAAGGGTGCTTTTTTTCCATCGGGAGATTGTCTGCGTACGGTACGCAGGCGGAATATGCCGGCATCGTATCGTGTTTCACTTTCCAGATTTTCCCAGCGCAGGTGTTTATCGTCAGTTTCGGAAATCATAGTTTCTCCTTGTACAATCCTTCATTTCCATCAGGGGTTTTTAGTTTCCAGCCCTCATTACTGCGGCTCTGAATATAGTTGGCTCCCAGGGGAACCTTCCCCCCGCCTCCGGGTAAATCCACCGCATATGAGGGCATGCCCAGACCGCTTACCCGGGCACGCAGCTCTTCGGTGAGTCGGAGTCCCTCTTCCAGTGGCAGTCTGAAATGCCCGGTTCCTTCAGCAAGGTCGCCTTGAAACAGATAATACGGTTTCACAGCGATTCTCACCAGTGCATTGGAGAGTTCCTCCAATATTTCAATATTATCATTAACACCCCGCAGAAGTACGGTTTGGTTGATTACAGGAAGCCCCTGAAGCTGGATTTTCTCAAGAGCGGATATAGCCTCCGGGGATATTTCTCTGGGATGATTGGCCTGAATCACCACCCAGAGGGGGCGTCGGCATCCCAATTCCCGAACAAGGGAAGTGGTAATACGCTCAGGTGCTACAATCGGTATCCTGGTGGCCAGACGGAAGACAATATCCGGTCTTGCAGTACGGAAGCTGTCCATAATTTTGAACAGTTTGTTGTCTTTTAAAGTAAGAGGATCGCCTCCGGATAAAAGGAGTTCTTTCACCTCGGAATGTAAAGACAGCCAGCGGGAGATATCTTGAATCTGCGTTTCGGTAATTTCTCCGAAACTATCGCCTGTCAGCCGCCGCCTGAAGCAGTGACGGCAGTACAATGCGCATTCTCCTGTTACCACCACCAGAACCCGGTTTTTATAGCGGTGAACAAGTCTTGGCAAGGGACTGAAGGCGTCTTCTCCCAGAGGATCTTGAAGCTCACCTGGAAGTGTTCGCTGTTCAGCTGTTGTAGGTACCACCTGACGGCGCAAGGGGTCATCCAAACTCCCATCCAGCAGAGACAACCAGTGCTTTGTTGTTTTGAAGGGAGGTGCCGGAGAAGCGGAAATAGCCTTTCGCTCATCGTTGGTGAGTTTCAGTGTCTCTTGAACATTGATATCAGCAGTATGCCTGGAAGTCATCCGGCAAAGAATAACCGGGAGGACTTATCAATGGAAGAGAAGTTGGTAAAAACTTAATTTTTCGATTAATCTCTTAATTGTGAGTGAAACTATCGAACCGCGTATTACGCAGATTAGCAAATCTATCATTGATTCCTACGGAAAACTCGGTGGTATCAACCATTTATCCGGACACAATCTCCCATCCAGAAGGGGTGTTATCGCCATACTCGAAACGATTGAAACCCTGATTTTCCCCGGATTCCAGTCAGAAGAAAAACTGGATGACGATCTTATCAGCTACACCATCGGTGCAAAAACCCGACGCCTAGTCCGGGAACTTACAGTGGAGATAGCACGGAGCATGGAATTTGCAGCCCGTAATGAAGGCAGGGAACCCTCTCCCGGCTGCTGTAGAAAGGATGCGGAAACGTATGCTCTGGAACTCCTTGCCCTGATTCCTCAGCTGCGGCAGAAAGCTATGGGAGATGTGGATGCCGCATTCCGGGGCGACCCCGCGGCCAAGAGCCGGGATGAGGTGATTCTCTCATACCCCGGGCTGGAAGCAGTGGCCTGCCATCGTATCGCCCATGAACTGTATCGAATGAACATCCCGCTTATCCCGAGAATAATGAGTGAGCATGTTCATAAAAACACCGGTATCGATATACACCCCGGTGCCGATATCGGGGATGGTTTTTTTATCGATCACGCCACAGGAGTTGTAATCGGAGAAACTGCGGTTATCGGTAAAAATGTGAAACTCTATCAGGGGGTTACCATCGGTGCTCTGAGTGTGGCCAAAGAACAGGCGGATAAAAAACGTCATCCCACTCTTGAGGATGATGTCACCATTTATGCCGGAGCCACTATACTCGGTGGCAGGACGGTAATAGGAAAAGGATCTGTTATCGGCGGAAACGTGTGGATTACCAGCTCTGTACCTGTTTTTTCAGTGGTGTACAACCGTCCGGCAGACTATCGGGTGAAGAACCGCTATGCCCAGGGCGCTGATGACTGGAGTATCTGAGGGAACCCCATAGGCACCTCCAGGAGCGAATTTTTTTCGAGGGTTCTCTCAATTACTTGCGGGTATCCGGCGGGTAACCGGTGCGATGGTAACATAGCTGTCGGAAAAACCGTCAATCCGTCGTACGGTACCGGCGTAATTATCAGCTTCATCCTTGGTATCAAAGGCTCCCAGGCGCACCCGATAAACAACCTCTTTTCCGGTATCCTGTGTCATCACATGTGCAGGAAGTCCCTTCTCGGCTAAGCTGTCTCTGATGGCTTCAGCGGTGGAAACACTTTTAGATGCAATTACCTGAACCCAGTAGGCATTTTCCCGAACCTCTCTGAATGCTGGTTCAACTGCCGTGACAGTTTCAGGCGGCGGGCTCACCGCCACAGGCTGCTTTGTAATAACAGGTTCAGCCGGTTTACTGTCGGGTATTACACCTTTTCCTGTGTAATCGGTAACAAACTCAGTTGCGTTATCTGCGGATTCCTGAAGGGGAGGATATTCGGCTCCCTCCCGGGCCCAGCTGATAGGATCGAACTCATCGGCAGCAGTGGTTTCCTGCCGGGATGAGAGTACAATTCCAGGGGCCATACCGGGATTATCCTGCTTCTGCATTAAAAACAATCCGGTTATCAGAGTTATAGCAAGTATACCAAGTATGCTGAGAACAACCACCAATGCGGGGTTTCTGGTATTTTCAGTGCTCATTTTTCCCTCCCAATCCTTCCAGACGTCGGAGGATACGGTCCAGCGATGCTGTTAGAGACGCATCGTTTCCCGAGTTCCTCACGCTATAGATTTCGGCGCATTGGGAGAAAAGTTTAGAATTGAGTCCTTTCTGGCTGCGGAATCTTCCTTTCAGCTCTTTCCAGGGCCGTTTATCTCTGGAAATAACCCTCCGCCGACGCTGAAAAGAGGATGCTTTTATCCAGAGAACCGCGTCACAATCTTTTACCAGAGAGGTTTTATAGAGATTCACAGCATGAATTACTGAAGAAACGTCCGGATCTTCAGCAAGCCATTTTCTGGTTTCTTTTTCAATCTCAGGATAGGTGATATTCTCCAACTCTCTGAGCAGCTTCTCATCGGAGAATACCCGGTGTCCCAGCTCTTTTCTATTTATCTTCCCATCAATCAGCAGTCCCGGGCCCAGCTTCTGTTCAATAGTATCAAAGAGAGTATCCAGAACATTGTGGGCTACAAGGTCCAGATCCAGCGACCTGAAACCCCTTTTTTCCAGAAAAGAGGCTACATAGTTCTTACCCGAGCCGGTTTTACCGGAAATCCCGATCAGCAGCATTACTAATGAATATCTCCCCAGGAAGTGCCTGTCTCAACACCGGTACGCAGAGGAACAGACAACTTCACAGCCGATTCCATGTTTTCTTTGAGAAACTCAGATAAATCAGGGGCATCATTTTCAAGAACTTCAACAAGAAGTTCATCATGAACCTGCAGCAGTATCCGGGCATCGGGAAATCGCCCTGATAACAAGGCATCTACCTGTATCATGGCTTTTTTAAGTATATCAGCGGCAGTACCCTGTATCCTGGAGTTCACTGCAGCTCTCTCAGCAGCGGCTTTCTCTACCCGGTTACGGCTGTTAATTCCAGGCAGGGGACGGAACCGGCCGTAAAGAGTACGAACTCCGCCATCCTTTTCAGCCAGGCTTACCGCTTCCTCAATAAACATTTTGACTCCCCGGTAAGTGGTGAAATAGGCATCAATGAAGTGCTTGGCTTCTTTTCGGCTGATTCCCAGATCGTTGGACAGTCTGAAAGCACTCATCCCGTACATCACCCCGAAGTTAACTGCCTTGGCCATTCGCCGCTGTTCCGGGCTGACATCAGCCGGATCAATGCCTAAAAGTGTCGCTGCAGTCCGGGCATGAACATCCACCCCCTCCTGAAAGGCTGCAGTAAGAGCTTCATCTCCGGACATATGAGCCAGAACAACAAGTTCAATCTGGGAATAATCCGCCGATACAAAAACGTACCCCGGCCGGCTTTTAAAAGCGGTTCTGATACGCCGTCCATTCTCATCCCTTACCGGAATGTTCTGCAGGTTGGGATTATTGCTGGAAAGCCGGCCTGTGGCAGCACCGGTCTGAGAGTAACTTGTATGAATACGTCCATCTTTCGGGTGAACAAGCTGTGGCAGAACATCAACGTAGGTGGATTTGAGCTTGGCCAGAGACCGGTAAAGGAGAATCTTCTCAGGGACAGGATCTTCCTTTGCCAGATCGGTAAGCACCGAATTATCAGTGGAAAATCCGGTTTTTGTTTTTTTCCCGGGTGTCAGCCCCCGTTCCTCAAAAAGAACTTTCTGCAACTGCTTCGGGGAAGCGATATTAAACTCATGACCGCAAAGACTGTGAATCTCCTTTACAAGAGCATCTATACCCCTTCTCAATTCCTCCCCATAAGCTTCCAGCTCAAAAATATCCAATCCGATACCTTCAATCTCCATACCGGCCAGTATGGGCTGCAGTGGCATCTCCATATCCCGGAAGATGGTCTGACGCTGCTTGTCATCTTCCAGTTTCGAAGAAAACAGCTCGTAAAGACGCCAGGTGATATCAGCATCTTCGGCGGCATAATCAACAGCCTGTTCAAGAGGCACATCGGCAAACGTTGAGCCTTTGGAAACCACGTCCTTGAACTTAACGGTTTTAACCCCGAGGTAGCGGTCGGCCAGGGCATCCATTCCCACCGGGGATGAGGCATCCAGTATCCATGCTGCAATCATGGTGTCAAACCAGGCACCACCTAGAATCACCCCGGCCCGGCGCAGCACTTTCATATCGTATTTGAAGTTCTGTCCGATTATCCTGATATTCCCATCAGAGAATAGCCCGTTCAGCCATCTGATTACCGATTCAGCAGTTAGACATATTACATTCGGGCAGCGTATCGGGAGGTATGCCGCTTCTCCTGCCGCCAGTGAAATTGAAAGTCCAACAAGATTCGCCCGCATAGGATCAGGCTGTCAGTTTCCGTATCCAGAGCAACAATACCTTTATCTTTTATCTTCAGTCCCCAATCCAGCATCTCGTTTTCAGTAAGTATGGACTTGTAGGTTACTTTTCTCACCTCTGCCGCAGGTACAACAAATTCAGACTCCGAACTTAGGTTTTCAACTGCCGTTTGAGTATCACCTCCGGCAAGAGCGGTAACTTCTTCAGCCAGGCTGCGCATATCACGTTCCCGGAACATCTGTGCCGCAGAGCTGTAATCCGCAGTCATCCCCTCCATTGCTGAAAGTTCATCACTCAGGGGTAAGTTAATCCTGATGGTAACCAGATCCTGACTGAAAAAAGCCTTTTCTCTTCCTTCCTTGAGTTTGACCAGCTTGGAACCTTTAGTCGCCTGCTCCAGATTTTTATACAAATTTTCAAGATTCTCCCACTCTGAGAGAAGGGCCGATGCTGTTTTCGGGCCGATACCTGATACACCGGGAATATTATCCGAGGCATCACCGATAAGGGCCAGAAAATCAACAATCTGATCGGGGCGAACACCTTTATCCGCCAGTACATCAGCAGGGCCCATATCCCGGAAGCCACCGCCCTTCTCAGGTCTGATAAGATGAATATTATCATCCACCAGCTGCATCAGATCTTTATCAGCACTCACCAGACGGCAGAGGCGTCCCTGTTTCCGGCAAATCTCTGCAATAGATCCCATTACGTCATCGGCCTCGTAACGGTTCACAAGAAAAACAGGAATCCCCATAAGTTTCAGGATATCCCTGATAATCGGAACCTGGGCATGAAGATCTTCTGGAGCAGGATCCCGGTTAGCTTTGTATTCAGGGTAGGACTCATGCCGGAAGGTGGGGCCGGCAGGATCCATGGCTACAGCAATCTTCTCCGCTTTAAACTCCCGCTTAAGAACCAGAAGAGATCGAAAAAAACCATGGACCGCTGATACATTGTTACCATCCCGATCTGTTAATGGACGATGTATAAAGGCAAAATAAGCCCGATAAATCAGACCGTAGCCGTCGAGCAGGTAGAGAGTGTTGTTCATATCTTTTTAAGATTATACACGGACATCGATGTAAGAGGGAGTATGACTGCGGTAAAGGTTCATAACAGGCCGCCTGGGCTGCCTGACTGAGAGATCAGTTTCAATCAATTTCATTTTTACGCGCAGTTTCATGTTCAGTTTTTTTGATCGTTCCGAAGCTTTGAAACTCCGCTGATGCAAATCATTATCCTCAGGCGGTACATAACCCATTGAGGCTGCATCCCTGCGCCGGGAATTCACCAGATGAAAACTACGGGATATCTGCTCAGAGGCGGAATAGGCCTCCTCCTGAAGTGCTGTCCAGCACTCAAGATTCGTATTTATGTTTGCAGATAATGTTTTTTCCAATATGTCCAGCAGAGATTCGTAATGCTTGAGAGCATTATCACAAGACCTGTGAATATCCTGCCACCAAACGGGTATGGGAGTACCGGCCATGGATTCAGCCCGCGAGATTCACACCAGCGGTAACCTGATGATCCTGCCGGGGTACGGTATTTTCAATCTCAGCCCATGCATCTCTGAGGGATTCCATCAGAGAATATACTTCATGAAGGTTTGAAGCATCTTTTGTTAGGTTGACATCCACCAGTTTCTGATTGAAATACATGTATAGATGAAACAGATTCTGAGCAATATCACCGCCCTTCTCAAAATCAAGAGAAACCATCAGCTCTGTAATAATATCCTGAGTTTTTACAATGGCATTGTGCACCAGTTCCAGTTTTGGTTGACTCGACTGGAACTCTCTTTCAGCAGTTTTCAGCTGTTTGAGGCCTTCATTGTAGAGCATAACGATGAGCTGACCCTGTGAAGCCGTTTTTACTCGGGTTTGCCTGTAAGCTCGTAGTGGATCTGTATTCATTAGGCTTTGCTCCCTCTCTCTTAAGTGTCGGCTCCCAAGGGAGGCGACTTGATAATCCAGAATGCTGATTAGTCCCGAAATTCCATTTTTAATTCACCCACAGTAACAATGTCATAACCGCCGTTCAGCAATCCATTAATCAGAAGATCGAGTTTCTGAAAGAAATAATCTTCCCGTTCCCCCGGTCTGCCGATTCGTACCGGAATAATGGAACCCGGACGAACATCTTCAAGCACACGCTCAACCAGATCGGCGCTTCTCATATACTTATCTCCGGATCCGGTAGAACCAACAGGGACAATCCAGTCCAGAGGATCCACATCCCGTCCAATATAGAGATAATTCATTTCCTGCGTCGCTTCCAGTATCGACGGGCTGATAACATACCATGGTGCGTGCCAGAAAGTAGAGAGTTCCTTCCCCGTTTCTTGAAAGAAACTGTCTTCATTGTGTCCCAGGCCCTTTACAACGAAGTTTTTATCAATTCTGTAACGCAGATCGGTCATATTCATGTAGGTGTAAAATAATGAAGCGGTCTCATGTCCCGATTCAGCAAGAATCCGAGTTGATCCGGGATGCCGGCGTATAAAGTCACCGTTAATGAAAAAAGTAACTTTTAAATTGTAATCATTGAGTGTGGAAAGGACCTCTTCCAAACCCAAATCTCCGTCAATCGCATTAAAAACCAGTGAGACTGTTTTCCCCCGGGTGCGTGAGCCATGATAAAAAACCAGTTCGTCGTTATTGTTCAAAGAAACAGTATCTGAGCTGGCCGTATAAGCGGAATCTGCAGGTTCTGTTCCTCCAAATAGCATACGGTTACCGAATCCATTTATAGTGCGCAGCATAATACTGTTATCGTTCATAAAAACCCGGTTCTCCGGGGATTCATATCTTGGCATTCTTATGGCCTGTGAGCTGTTATCGGCTGTTTCAATCCATCGTTTTGAATCTGCCAGCCATCGATATGATATTCCTCCGCTTATGGCTCTGAGGTTTTCCTGTGAATCAAAACCCGCATTATCAACCTGAGATAGAGCTAATAAATCACTCTCATTGCTTTCGATACTCATTCGTTCGATGCGGCGGCCGCCAATAATCAGTATATGTGCATTATCTGCCCAGAACAGGTTTCGAGGGTCAGGATAAGTGAGAAAACGCAGCTCCTCCAGTGTATCAGGATTGCGTATCGAAACGCCGTTATCCTGAAGTAATGCCATAAAATGTCGATCATTAGAGGGAACAAAACGACGGAGCTGAGGTACATTCATATTCCTGAAAGAGTTTGCCCCTTCTGTGTCCAAGTGATACAAACTCTCCCCGGCGAGAAGAAAAACATCCCCTTCAGATCTCCACCACAGCTGCTTCACCGTATTTTCCTTAGAGAGATGAAGAAAGGGCAGATTAACTGCTTCCTGAGTTTCGTTCAGCGGGAAATAGAAAAGGTTGCTTTTCCCCTTTAAAATGATAACCGACGATCCGTCGGGAGAAGGCCAGTAGGAATCAAAATTCGGATCGAACTCAATGGGAAGAACACCGGAAACTACCCCGGTAGGAATTGGTTCAGAATAAAAAGATTTTGTGAATATTTCAGAGGGTCTCAGTAGTAAAAGCTCTGTACCACGCAGGTAGTATAAAGCATCAGGTCTGGTCCACATCATATTGGAAAGAGTACCTGTACCTATTTCCCGGTATTGTGTGCCTGGCAGCCTCCCGTTCTCAATTTGAAGGGTAGATACGTAATAGATGCTCCCATTCTCTGAATAAACAAAATATCTTGAATCCGGAGACCACATGGCGGGGTTTTCCCGAAAGGAGAGGATATGACTCTCACTGATAACAAGCCGTTCACCACTGGAACTGCCGTAAAGGACAAGTTTACCCCTAACAGGCCCATCAGCCTCCTGCTGCAATACCCATTTTCCATCTGGTGAAGAGGAAACAGGCAATATTCTCCCATTAACCGGATGTCTATTCTCCGGGAAGAAAGGATGAAAAGGCATTTGATGGATTTCAGCCCTACCGGATGATGGTTTCAGAGAAATCCGATACAAGCCAAAACGATTCTGGAGTTCAAGTTCAGAAGTCTCTGAGAAATATCGGCTTACTTCAGGAAAAAATGTCCGTGCTTCAACCCGGTCGTTATCGTTCAGATTTACTGAAAATAGAGAGGTATAGGAATCCCAACCCGGCTGATCGGCTGTAATGGTAACAAGCAACCTTTCATTATTGGCCAGATCCGAAATACTAAGAACCGGTTCACCTGCCGTTAGGGATATCAACACTGACATCAGAATAGTAAAAAAGGCGAAAGCAGACTTCATCGATTCTTTATCGACATAAGAACAAGCGGCTATGAGAAAAATCGTAAATATTTATATCTTTCCTGAAAGAAAAGCATCCAATTCCAATTCAAGATTATTCAGTCTTCCCGAAATATCGTCCAGTAATACCATACGTCCCTTTACAAGCTCCTGATCGGTCTTTTCCAGAGACTCATCCACAAGGGCTTCCCACAGTATTTCATGCCCCCGGTGTGCATCGGCACCGCACCAGGGACAGTGCATCCACTGATCTTCCAGGAGTTCACCGCAATGCCTGCAGAATCGAACACGTTCCATAATTACTCATTATATGGAGCTGTGAAGAGCGAATCAAATTTCTGCTAAAGTAATCAGAATCTCCACCGCCTTCCATGCACTTTCTGAAAAATCCTTCTTTTTAAGGAAACCTGAGGCAAAGGCATGAGCCGCATGAATACCGGGGTCGGCTTTGTCTACCCATACCAGTGGGGATGCTCCTGACAACCGTTGTATCTCAGTTAAAGCTGCAACTGAACTCATACTGCCTTTTTTCCACCGGTTCAGCTTCGTTGAGATTTCTTTCAGCCTTGAATCATGTTCCCGGGAGGAGGCAAGTTCGCCAAGCCTCTTAAGCTCCCGTAAAACTACCTGTGTGTATCTGCGTTCATTCATAACAGCTCCGCCGCCAACTCAGCCAGAGAGCTGCGTTCACTTTTGGCCAGGGATATATGTCCGGCCAGCGACTCTCCTTTGAAGGCTTCAACAAGATAGGTTAAACCATTAGATTCAGCATCAAGATAGGGACTGTCAATCTGATAAGGATCTCCTGTCAAAACAACTTTGGAACCCTCTCCGGCTCGACTGACAATTGTTTTCACCTCGTGAGGTGTAAGATTCTGGGCTTCATCAATAATAATAAACTGCCTTGGAAGTGAACGTCCCCGAATGTAGGTTATAGCTTCAATCTCAATAATTTTATTGTTCAACAGCTGATCGATACTCTTGATGTTCTGTTTTTTTGCCGAATCAATAATATATTCCAGATTATCAAAAACCGGCTGCATCCAATGGGACATCTTTGCCAGCTTTTCCCCGGGGAGATAACCCAGATCCTGCCCCATAGGAATTATGGGTCGACTAACCAGAACTCTGGAATACTGCTTATCTTCAAGTGTTTTCTTCAATGCAGAAGCCAGAGCCATCAAAGTTTTTCCTGTTCCGGCTTTACCTACCATGGTTACCAGAGGGACTGAATCATCCATCAGCAGATCGAAGGCCACTCGCTGTTTAATATTAAGTGGTTTAACACCCATTACTGGCTCCTGCCAGGACTCCACATAATTCAGAGAATGGTTCTCTCCTGTCTGTCTTCCAATATGAACTGTTTTTTTATCATCCTTCAACGGTCTGAACAAAACATACTGGTTCGGCATCAGAGCACGGCCATCCCATTCCATAACACCGGATTTCTGAAATTCTGTGAGCATTTCGTCTGGCAAAGAGCTCTCTATAACACCCTCATAGAGAAACTCCATACTCACTTTGTTATTTTCATAATCAACGGCTTTCAAGCCGAGAACAGCAGCCTTAATACGTGCATTGATATCTTTGGAAACAAAAAAAACTTCATGGCCGGTCTGTAGATAGGAAAGAGCACAAAGGATGATTTTATTATCCATCTTCTCAAGAGAAAAATCCTTGGGGATTCTGGCATCATGAGCCAAGCCTACTATCAGGGTTCCTCCGGTAGGCAGTTTTACCCCGGATTGTAGATTTCCTTTTTTGGAATAATCGTTAATATAGCGAATGGCCTGGCGTGCACTTCGACCACGGCCTGCATGATCCCGCTTTAGGTTATCCAGTTCCTCAAAAACCCACAATGGGATTACAACCAGAGCCTCTCTGAATGAGAGAAAAGCATCCGGGCGATGAATAAGTACATTGGTGTCTATTACAAATGTTTTCTCATGCCTTTTCAATTCAGGATTCCTGCAGTTTTATTGAAGCTAATACTTCTTTCAAAAGGAAAGGTCTATTGGTAATTATACCGTCAATACCCCATTCGGCAAATCGCTTCATATCCTTTTCCTCATCTACCGTCCATACTTGAACTTTCCATCCGGCTTTCTGCCACCGGGCAATACGCCCGGGGGTGAGAATTCGAAGGATACCGGCATGTTCAGGAAGCTGCAGAACACCCTCCCCCGTTCCAGGAGATCGGGAAAGTCCCAATAAAGAGAAGAGTAACAATCTTACAACACCGTATCGTGCCAGGGAAACAGAAATACCGGGGTTCTCCCGTTTAAATAGATTCAATGTTCTATCATTGAAAGATGCGGTACAGCATCGTCTCTCCGCCCCGCTTCTGCGCAGCAATTCCGACCATACCCTCACTATCCGGGAACCGGAATCCTTTAAATCGACACTGAACAGGGTTTCCGGGAAAAGGCGAAGTGCCTCATCCATAAAAAAGGGGAATCCCGTTCTGCCCTCTTCATCTCTGAGAACAAGTCTTTCCAATTCAGATCTGGTACATCGGGAGATGGGACGATCAGGGCCCCCGAGTCTGGAAAAATCAGAATCGTGAGATATCACAATAAATCCATCTGAAGTTAACCGGACATCAGTTTCAACAATGTCCACTCCGGCTTCAAGGGCGGCCCGAAATGATTTCTCGGTATTTTCAACCGCTCTCTCCGGAGCTCCACGATGTCCGATAATTAAAGGGGTGTTCACAAGCCTTCAGAACGGCCATCACCATCAACAACGGTGAGTTCTTCTTTTCCAGGCCAGTTCCCTTCACTCAAAGTAACACTGTTGCCATCTTCAATATAAAGAGAAGGAATGCCTGCTTCTTCCCCCGAATCAACATCCGAGAAATCTGGTTCTTCAGCTGAAGAGGCCTCATCCACTTTAAACTGACTTACTGCGGTATCCAGATCCCGGCTGATTGTACTGATGCTGTCGGCTACGTCCCGGGTCCGCTCAGAACTTTCCCGTATAACAGACATACCGGTTCTTATTTCCACACTGCCGGAGCTTACCTGGCTGGATATCTCTGAGGCTTCAGAAACCGATTTTCTCACCGAATGAATATTTTCAGTAATATCCATCGTGCTTTCCCTTACCCGGCTTGTATAATCCTGAAGCTCATTCATAGCCTCCATAACCTGACCGCTGCCCTGACTGAGTTCCCCTATACTCGATGCAACCTCCGAGGTGCGGCTGATAACACCCTGTATTTCTGTATCTATCTGTTCAAATGAAGAAATAGTTTGAGTACTGGAATCAGTGGCACTGTTGATATCTCCGATAATTGAACGGAGATTCTCACTGATAATTCGTGAATTTTCAGATGTTTTTTCAGCAAGATTTCTGATTTCATCGGCAACAACACTGAATCCCCGGCCTGCATCTCCGGCATGTGCTGCTTCAATTGCTGCATTCATTGCCAGCAGGTTGGTTTGATCCGCCACACCCTTTATTACATCCGCCATTTCCTGAATGGTATTTACATGGCTGCTTACTCTACGGATGGTTTTTCCGGTTTCCTCTATTACTTCACTACCATCCCGGGCAACACTCTCCAGCCTGAGGGCTGCATCTTTATTCCCGGAAACAGACTTGGACATGCTTGAAAGTGAGGCAATTATCTGAGTAGTAGCCGCTGTTGACTCTTCCACCATGGAAGCCTGGGATTGTATCATCTCTGAGAAACTGTCAACCCGAGTTACAATGAGATCCGCCGCTTTGGCTGATTTTGTTACACTGCCATCCAATTCGCCTGTAAGTTCCAAAATTGATTCCACATTCTTCTCACCTTCCACAACTGAACTGGAAGAATCCTCCACAGAAGCTATCAGTTGGTTCCGGGCATCTGTATTCGCCTTCGAACCGGCCTGTATAGCGGTGAGAGTCTCCACAAGATTGACTATAAATCCATTTAGATTTCCACCAAGATGACTGAGTTCATCTTTTCCAGACTCATTAAATCGTCTGGTAAGATCACCGGATGCAAGAACAGTAATATCATCTCTGATGCCGTTAATTTTTCTGAGTATCACCCGGATAATCAGTACCGAGAGTATGAAAGATAGAATGATAACTCCGATTATACTGAAGTCCATTACAAGAGACTGTCTCCGGGTTATCTTTTCAATCTCAGCATCAATAAGAGAAATCTGCTTATTGAGAATTGAGAGATTTGATACAATTGTATCGTTAAGAATGGCCTGAGCTGAAACGAAATCCTCTGCTGCTTCCATCAGGCTGTCGGTAGCCTTTCGGCGGTATGTATCATCGATTAAAATATGGGTTAAAGGTACATTATTAATGTATGGGTAGGTTTCCGAGGCCACCTGCCAGAAACGCACTGCACTCCTGGTATGAGCAACCCGGCGGTCGTTCATCAAATTATTAAGACGGTAAACTGAATCAAGAGCTTCTGCGATGGTTCTATCCAAACCGGGAAGAACCACGATATCCCTGCTTCCGGTTTCAAAGGCCTCCTGTGTATTTGCAGAAAGAATCTGATATTCTTCAATGCTTCTGTTAAAAGAGGAAAGCATGTAATTCATCAATCCGCTGTTCTCAGCATTCAAGGTCTGCTGCATATTACCAAGTAAGATCTTTTCTTTACCGATGGCATCAAGATTAACTGTTTGAATATTGATGTAGACAAGTATCAGGATTAAAAAAATATTTGTAATGATTACAAGCCCGATAAGGCGCAACCGAATAGTCATACAAAAGCCTCCGCACCTATATCCTACTGCCTCCGTAAATCATGTCAATCATCTTTTAGATAGAAGATGATTGATAACCGTTGCCGTTCACCCCTGAATCCCGATACACTATCGGGTCCATGACTCAAGACAGCAGACCACTTATAGTTCAGGGGGACGGATCCCTTCTTCTCGATGTCCACAACGATTCTTTCGAGAAGTCCCGTGGAGAAATCAGCGCCTATGCCGAGCTGGAGAAATCTCCTGAACATGTACATACATACCGGATAACACCCCTGTCTCTGTGGAATGCCGCCGGAGCTGGATGGATAAGTTCCAAAGTTGAGGAATCTCTCTCCCGATGGAGCCGTTATTCTGTTCCGGAAAACATTATTGCTCAAATAAGGGATATTCTTTCCCGATGGGGCAAATTGAGGCTTGTTAACCTGGAAAAGGAAACCTCCTCCGGTGATTCTGATTTATGGTTGCGTCTTGAAATAGACGATGCTGCCGTATGGGAAGAACTTAAAGCGAGAAAAGCCCTGGCCAAGTGGCTTGTCCCTTCAGAAAAGGGATTTCTTGTCCGCCTGGTTGACCGGGGGACCATTAAGGCCGAATTAATTCGAATTGGATATCCAATAGTCGATCTTGCTCCACTTAAAGACGGAGACCCTCTGGAGATTAAACTCAGAGAGATTTCTCTGGACGGAAAACCTTTTACAATCAGGGATTATCAGGTAAATGCCATCGATTCATTTGTTGGAACCGGCGAACCGGGGACTGGTTTCGGTACCGTAGTTATGCCCTGCGGATCCGGGAAAACGGTCGTAGGAATCGGCACAATGGCCGCAATGGCCACCCATACTCTGATTCTCACAACCAATGTGGCTGCTGTTCATCAATGGCGGAACGAACTTCTTGATAAAACGTATCTGAAAAAGGAACAGATAGCCGAATATACCGGAGACCGAAAAGAAGTTGCTCCTGTTACTGTGGCCACCTACCAGATACTCACCTGGAGGAAAAATAAAATAAGCCCCTTCCCCCATTTCGATCTTTTTCGTAAACATTCATGGGGCTTGATAATCTATGACGAGGTGCACCTGCTCCCCGCACCGGTATTCAGAGTAACTGCTGAGATTCAGTCTGTAAGAAGAATCGGTTTAACCGCAACTCTGATACGGGAAGACGGAGCTGAAAGGGATGTGTTTACCCTGGTGGGCCCCAAACGTTTTGATATACCCTGGAAGGAACTTGAGGCTCTGGGCTGGATTGCCGAGGCACGATGCCGTGAAATACGCATCAATCTGCCGAAAGAGTCCCGAATCCCCTATGCGATTGCCGAAAAACGTAGAAAAATCCGTCTGGCTGCTGAAAATTCCAGAAAAATAGATATTGCCCTTCAGCTTGTTAAAAACAGACATGAAGACCAGATTCTAGTTATCGGTCAATACATTTCTCAGTTGGAAGAAATTGCCGGGAGACTGAAGGTTCCCATCATTACCGGTAAAACACCGAATCTAGAGAGAGACAGAATATACAACGACTTCCGGAATGGCCGGGAACGTGTCATTGTTGTTTCCAAAGTGGCTAACTTTGCCATCGACTTGCCGGATGCCTCGGTTGCGATACAACTTTCAGGTTCTTTTGGATCCAGGCAGGAAGAGGCTCAAAGACTGGGGCGTATACTTCGTCCAAAAGATAGAGATTCCTGGTTTTATTCTCTGGTATCCCGGGGCACAGTAGAAGAAGACTTCGCCGTAAACCGTCAGCGTTTCCTTACAGAACAGGGATACCGTTACACCATCGATATATGGGAGGACTTATGAATAAAGTCACCTGGCCGGAAGTTTTTTCGGCCCTGCCCGATTCCGGCTTTTTTGAAGTTGTCCGCCATTATCTCGGACCTGTGAGTACACCTTTTCACAAGCCGGACCTTGTCCATCAAATGGAACAGTTCTTTGCCAGGGAAGACGTTTCCCGCAGGGTACACGAATACATCACACCGGAAGATGCTTTGTTCCTGACATTCATTGCCTATCACAAGCGGCCGACGGAAGACAATCTTTCCCGGATGATACCAGAGGTTCGCTATGTAGCTCTGAGAGAAGAGCTGCTGAATCTTGAAGAACGTCTACTTATCTGGAGTCGCCGTGAGGGGAAAATAAGATACTACGTTTTAACCCCCCTGGGTGAAAGGATCAAAGAGTCCGGGATGCTGGGCCCCGGTTCCGTTATCGGAGATGGGGAGATTGCAGGGAAAACAAAGACAAAATCCTGGCTGGATGACAATTTTCTGAATGCCGCCCTGGCTTTTCTTAATGAACGAATTCCTCTGTTCCGAAAGGAGGGCGGATGGCGGAAAAAAACCCTGGAGCTTCTCACAGAGCGTTTCCCGGTATTGTTTCATGACGGTCGGGGAGAAGAACGTTTAATTCTCGCAGGGAGGGCTCTTATTGCCGCCGGACTGGCGGTTCGTGTAGAGGAACATCTGGAACCCAGGATTAAAGCGTGGAGAGAAATTGAATCTGAAGATTCTATAAATCGTATGGCCATTGTAATGGCCAGAGCTACCGCTGGACGCAGCCTTCCTTTGGCTGTGGCAATTGAGGCTACCAGGCTTGTTACCGAATGCCTGCCCGATGGACGGGCCTACTCCAGGGAAAGACTGGCCGGGCTTTTTCAACTGGGTACCGGCGGATTATCACCACTGTCTCCCTCAGGTGCCATGCGAATGATTGCCCATCTGGAACTTATGGGAGAGATCTCTGCTGATGAGAAGGGGCTGCTCAGCAGTACCAAGGAAAACAATAGAGTATTACACAACAGCGAAAACCCTTCTTTAAGTATCACCCCAGTGGGGGACATCACTTTGAATCCGGGAATGCCGTTGTTCTGCAACCTTGCCCTTTCAACCGACCATGTGAAAGTTGATGTTGTTACCACCTTCAGACTGAATAAAGAACGTTTTCTGAACGGCCTTGATACCGGAATGAAACCTGAAGAGTTGTTTAGAGATATGGAAACTCATTCGGGGCGCCCGGTACCCCCGAATCTCAGAACTTTAGCTTCAGAATGGGAAAGTGATTATCGAACTGTGACAATGAAGCTCGGTGTCGTATTTCAGGCCGAAGGTGTGAAAAAACAGATTATTGAGGAAACTGGAGTATTGGATACATACAGCTACTCCCGTCCTGCTGATGGTATCTGGCTTCTGGATCCGGGAGAAGAGAGCCAGTGGAGAGCAGCATTAAACGGTATCGGAATAGACCGGCTGCCGCCGCTGCTGACTGCTTCCGGTTTAAAAGCACCGCTGAATGACGAAAAGAAGGACACTCTGCCCCCATTTATTTCCTGGAATCGGGACTGGCGGAGATCGCCCTTATGTACCGGTATCTGGGAGAGTCCAAAAGAACATGATGTTTCAGAATTACTGAATAATCTGAATAAAGCCGCAAAAACGGTTTCCCTGAGCCCTGAGGAACAGGAAGCCTTCAAGGAGCGGCTGGATCGCCGCATCATCATTGTTCCTGAGCAGATTCGTAAAGGTTCCTGGCGTTTTGAGGTAATGAGTGCCAAGGGGCTTGATTACCGCGGAAAGCTGAGACTTATTGAAGCAGCGATAAGCGGCAGAGATGAAAGACTGGCGGTAACTCTGGCAGTGGGAACCTCTGTGGAAACAGTGTTGATACTACCTGTAAAACTGGAAAAAGACGGTAACGATCATATTCTGGTTGGCTTTTCCCTGCCGGAAGAAGAGGAAATCCGCTACAAAATCAGAAAAATAGGTTTTCTGAAACGAATCAAGTCTTCCCTGTTCTGATCGCTTGTCCAGATACGATTCCGGGTTTTATACTTGTTCTATGAAATCTGGAATTAAAAAACAAAAAAAATCGGTGTTCAAGGGAACTGATATAACCCTGATAACCATTCTCAGTATATTAGCAACAGGTATTCTTGGGTTCTCCGGAATTATTATATGGCTGGTGGGGACACTTTAGGTTCCTGCTTTCCGACCTGTAAAAAGTTCAAACTGAATCCTGGCCTGAGCTTCCAGCATTCCCGATCCGTTCTTTGTATTAATCCCTACACCCCGGGATCGGGCCAGAAGAACGGTCTCCTCCGGCTGATAAATCATGTCATAAACCAGCAAGCAGCCACTTGGATTCCACCAGGGGATAGGATCTGAAGAACTGTCGGGGAACATTCCCACATTTGTGGTCTGCACCGCCAGATCCACCCCCCCCTCCAGGAGAGAAAAAGATTCTGGAGATAATGCTCCCCACTGCTGCTTGGTTTCTTCGGCCAGATGACGGGCTTTCTCAATCGTTCGATTCAGTATCACCAGTTTCATTCCGGCCTTTGTCAGTGCATATACCGCAGCTCTGGCGGCACCTCCGGCTCCTATAATCAGGGCTTTTTTCCCATTTAATTCTTCAATTGACCTCAGATTCATCGCCGCCGGCAGGGTTTTGAGAAAACCTTCGGCATCGGTATTTCTCGCCCGCCATCCATCCCCGCCCCGAAGAAGGGTATTGGCGGCACCGATACTTCGTGCGGAAATATCTGCGTAATCACATAGAGAGAGGGCTTTTTTCTTATGGGGAACCGTTACCGAAAGTCCCTTGAGCCCCCAAATATCACAGGTTTCAACCAGAGCAGCCATATCATCGGAGCGAATCGGGATGTACGTTCCATTCAACCCTGAATCCTGCAGCCATCGGTTATGAAGTTCCGGTGAAAGGCTGTGGGCTATCGGGTTTCCGGTTACCCCGTAAAGGGCCGTTGAATCGTCAATATCCCTGAATCTGTACAGATTTGTCAGAGTTTCAGGATCCAGTTGGCCCGAGGCTGCTGAAACAGGCTCTCCCGGTCCGCCTGCAGCGGAAGAGTAGGTCCAGAGGGAGCCGAACCTGTGAGCCAGTATCCTGGAAGGTATACCGTATTCGTCCATTCCCAGAAGAACTTTATCTTTCACAGATTCGGTAGAAACGGCCGTTCGCGCCAGAGTTAAGAGCTGCCTGCTACCGGTGCAACGGGTTGCAATTTTCGGAATATACCCCTTATCGGCAATTCGACGTATCTGTCCGGAAATCTCTGCAACCGGAAGGTTTAACAGCGACCCCTGAAAATCATGAACCGATCGGATTATCCGAACGCCCGAGGATAGTGCAGCTGCCTGGGTATCTGCCATCAACCGATTGTCCTCGAGGTCAACAAATGTCCATCCACCGGACTCCAGCATTTTTTTAAACAGAAGAATCCGTTCCTCTTCACTTTCGCCAAATTCACCCCATTTACCGCCATCCTGAGGAAGTCTGATGGTGAGAATCAGAGGTATTCCGGTAATTTGAGGCAGTTTGAGAGCTTTATGCCGCTCATCGGGGTTGAGTAGATCAAGGCGCATTTCCGCCATATCGATATACTCACCGTATCGTTCCAGCTGAGCAATTGCACCATTAAAACTGGATGAAGTAAGGCAGAGACAGAGAGAGCTCACCAGTCGGCCCTGTACACGTACATATCTTTTAACGCCCCGGTATCTGAGAAATAAAGACGGATTCGTACCGGGTATCCCTGATCGGGCAGAGTCCAGGTGGGATTTTCATCGCGGTTGTTTATCGGAGGGCCCCAGAGCTTCCGGATCTCCTGAAGGCTCATACCCATACTCACACCATCCACATCCCCTGTCCACCGTTCATCTGCTCGAACCTGCCAGATGAACGGTG
>Ga0209633_10001876_pt1 | contig 20968 bp, 17 predicted proteins | sample Cruoilmetagenom1_FD_187290 | JGI IMG/M metagenome (GOLD analysis project Ga0209633, IMG submission 187290) | Oil polluted marine microbial communities from Coal Oil Point, Santa Barbara, California, USA - Sample 1 (SPAdes) (version 2) | ecosystem: Environmental > Aquatic > Marine > Oil seeps ... | reverse complement strand
CTATTGAAGATGAAAAAAGCACCTTGCAATTAGAACTAGCTTCGAACCCAACAAATGGGTTGCCAAAACAGATTCGAATACAAGAATTAGAAGCTTTAGATAAAACTATTAGAGCCGAGGCCAAGACCATAATTAATGAAGCGAATGAAAATATAGAAACCAATGATAAGGATTATGTGTTTATCCATTTTATATTAAATAATTTACCTAGAGGATTGATAGGTTTGTTGTTGGCCGTAATTTTGTCCGCAGCTATGTCTTCAACTGCCTCAGAGCTCAATGCATTAGGTTCAACTACTGCGATAGATTTGTACAAACGTAATGTTACAGGTGAAAAATCAGACAGGCATTATGTAAATGCATCCATGTGGTTTACTTTATTATGGGGTGTAATGGCTATTTTTGTAGCAAGTGTTGCTAATTTATTTGATAACCTGATACAATTAGTAAATATTATAGGTTCTATATTTTATGGTAATGTATTAGGTATCTTTTTATTGGCATTTTTCATCAAATATGTAAAGGGCAATGCCGTTTTTATCGCTGCAATTATTACTCAAGCTATTGTCATTGTAGGTTGGTGGTATGATTGGATGCCTTATTTGTGGCTTAATCTATTTGGTTGTGCATTAGTAATAGCAATAGCAATATTAATTCAGTCATTTTCTTCAAACACAAAAACTTTAAACGTATGAGACCATACAAAATAGTTAGTCTAATTATCCTGTTGGTTTTAATGAGTTGCCAAACAAAAAAGTCTCATGAAAATCACAAAGAGCAAGTTAAAAGTGATACACATAACCACAGTGAAACTCACGGGAATGAAGTAAATGAGAAGATGCTTAAAACATCAGTATCAGAGCTTATAAAAAGGTTTGAATCAGATGAGAGAGATGCATATCAACAACCAGAGAAAGTGTTGGCGTATATCGGTGATGTTTCTAATAAAACAATATTAGATATCGGTGCGGGTTCAGCGTATTTTAGTGTTCGACTTGCGAAAAATGGAGCTCATGTTATTGCTGGTGATGTTGATGACGAGTTTTTAGATTATATCAAAAAACGCGTTAAAAAGGAGCTTCTTGACTCCTTAATTGAAGTAAGAAAATTGCCTTATGATAACCCGGCATTAAAGAATAAAGAAGTTGATAAAGTACTTATCGTAAATACTTATCATCATATTGAAGATAGATCAACATATTTTTCTAAGGTTTTAAAAGGATTAAAACTAGAAGGTGAATTAATTGTGATTGATTTCTTTAAAAAAGATTTACCTATTGGTCCATCAAGTGATCATAAAATCTCCAGACAAGTGGTTATTGATGAATTGAAGCAAGCTGGATTTAAAGAATTTGAGGTTAATACCAGTTTATTAGAAATGCAATTTATTATTCGTGCAAAGAGGTGATGTTAATGAGATGCTAAATTGATGAAAAGCACTAACATTGGTTGAATAATTTATTGTATTAATTGTTTGTTATCTGCAATCAAAAAATCCTCAGCCATAAATATGACTGAGGATTTTTTTTGGTTTAAAGAAGTTTTATTTACTCAACACAGGAATAGTTAATCTTGCTTTTTCCCAGGCAAAATTAATTGAATTTTCACCGACTGAATACAGTAGTTGTTCTTGATTATCACTTACGAAATTAGGTGTACTTGAAACACGTAAAGCATCTTCTTCTTTTTTATATGAATATGCGCCCCATCCATCATTTTTCTTATTAAAAATAATCGTCCAATCACCTTTCTCACTTGGTATGATAAAGAAGCCATACTTACCCGCTGGTAAATCTTTCCCAGAAATGGTTACATCTTTGTCAAAAGAAACAGTCGTATTTTCATTAGCACCTGCTCTCCATACTTTATCGTATGCTTCTAATCCACCCCAAACGGTTCTTCCTTTCACACTGGGTGCTCCATAATCAATAGCAATTGTCACTCCGTCAATTTTACCCTCTGCTTTTTCTCTCGGGCTTTTTTGAGCACAACTTATAGAGAAAACAAAAATTAGAAGAAATAATATATTAAATTTTTTCATGATATTTATTATTTAGACCATTCGGTAATAGATTCTTTATTCATTTTAACATAATCAGCATTACCGGCCTCTTCTGCAGTAGCTAATGATGATTTAGCAGCTTCGATGGCTCCTTTTTTATTACCCATTGCAGCTAGTATTAATGATTTTTCACGCATCATCCAATACGCACCTTTTCGTAATTCGGTTGCTTTGGTAACCCAAACTAATGCTTGATTTAAATCTTTTCCAGATTTTCTATAATAACTTGCAGCAGCAAAATAGTCATTAGCAGTAGGACCACTCATAACTTTATCAATACTTGCTTGAGCGATAGCATCACTTGGAACTCCAATTTTTACAGCTACAACAGTATCATCCCATAAAAAATTTAATGTACCAGATTTACCATCTGCTAAATCATCTATAACAATTGTAAATGTTTCCATATTCATATCAGGAAAATTAATAACCTTAGCGGTTGTTTTTACTGCAACTTTACTATCATCCCAGTTACGTGGTGTTCCCCAATTGGTAGCATCACTATAAAAGATAACATCCCAAGATTCTGCATTCGGTACAGTAAAGATAGCATATGTACCTTTTTTTAATGAGTCGCCATCAATAGTAACATCATCACCAAATGTAATTTTTGTATTTGCATTGGCACCGGTTCTCCATGTTTTACCATAAGGGACTAGATTTCCAAAAATAGTTCTTCCACGCATTGAAGGGCGTGAGTATTCTAAGGTAACATCAGTTAAACCAACTTTTAATTCTGTTTTAGACATTGGGCTAGGAGCTGGAGCTTTTACTTGTGCAGTAGCACTTAGAGTTCCAACAAATAATAAAGCAATTAATAATTTTTTGTACATAATAGATAAATTTAGATTAGTTTTTGTTTTTTACTAAATAATTAGATATTGTATAATCTGACAAAAGAGTATGTAAATTAGACATGAGATAAATATTTAGTATCCAAATATACTAAATGTAGTTAGTGTTAAAATTATCTTTAACGTTTCTTTAACTATATTTTCTCTTTCTTAAAAAAGTATACATAAATCCAAAAATTGCAAGTAACACAAGTGGAGTAACTACATTTATTAATTGCCAAAAAGTTCTTTCCTTAAAAGCTTTTTGTTTATCTAAAAACTGCAATTGAATATTTTTAGAACGTAAGTTTACTAAGCCAGAATCATCTAACATATAGTTTATGGTGTTCATTAGGAAAGGAGCATTTCCATAACGAATTTTTGTCCATTTGTCTAAACCTAAATCTAATGGTGATCCTTGAAATACCTGATTTGCAATGATGTCTCCATCCGAAATAATGACCATTTTATTCGAAGTACTTTTCTCTTTATGTAGATTTGTTTCAAAAGGTTTAACCCTATTAGTGTAAGCTGAAGTGAATTCACCTTCTAGTAACACACCTAGAATTTGATTACCATTGTTATAATCTTTTTGAGATGGTTTTTTTGCAACTTCATTCAAAGATATGATACTCGGAGTGCCTAATGGTTTAGAGTATTCTGAACTTTGTAATAAAACAGTTTTATCAATACCATTTTTCAAGGTGTCTATAGTACTTGAAAAACGTAAACTTACCTGATCAATATTATTAGTTATTGGATGATTATTAGTTGGTATGACCAGAGGATAGTAGTGCCATGGAAAATTTTGATATTGTGTTTGATTACCTGTGTTGCCTGAAGCTAAACTAATAGAAGAACTACGAATGTCTTTTACCAAATTATAATTTATTCGTACACCATATCTAAATAATTGATCTGTAAGATTCAAATCTCTGTTAAAGGCTAAGGATTCTCCGGTTTGCATTAAGCTATCTAATTCAGCATTTACATTATCAATAAGCCATAACGATTTACCTCCGTTCATAATATATTGATCTAAGGTAAATTTCTCATTTTCAGTAAATTTCTCAGTTGGTTTGGCAATAATTGCCAAGTCATATTCGGTAAGTTGTTGAGCAGTTTTTTGAGGGTTTGTACGAACTGAGTCTAAAGTGAAAGGCGCTAGTTTATAATACTGACTTAGTTGTCTTAAAAAACTTGCTAAAAAAATATCATCGAGTTCACCGTTTCCTCGAAGGATAGCAATTTTTTGTTTCTTTTCAGAGGATACTTTATGGATGGCCTCAGAGAAAGCGTATTCTAAATTTTGGATAGAATTTTGTAGTTGTTCTTCTTGAGTGCCAGTAGTTTGATTAGTCAATAAAGAAATATTTTCAACTTTATTTTTATATTCGATAGTTGCCCATGGAAATATTACAGCCTCGGATACTTTACCATCTTCTTGAACAGACAACCTACTTGGTTGTAATCCTTTTTTTATCAACTCTTCAGCTTGGTCTATAGGTTCAATAAACCTGAATTTAATATTTTTATTGATTGCTTTTAGCTCTTCTAAATGCTGTTTCGTTTCTATTTGTAAACGTTTAAATTCTGAAGGAAAATCACCTTCTAAATACACCTTAAAAATTGCGGTATCATCAATATTTTCTAGAATTGTATGAGTTGTTTCTGATACTGTATAACGCTTATCTTTGGTTAAATCAAAACGCTTATAAATGTTAGTTGCTATAAAGTTAATTGCAGCTATTATAACAATAAGAATGAGTATTTTAGAACTGTTATTTTTCATTCTACATTCAGTTTTAATTTGGTTAAGAATAAAAAGAAAACAGTAATAGAAACAAAATAAATAATATCTCTAGTATCAATAACACCTCTGCTTATGCTTTTAAAGTGTTCATTCATTCCATATTTTCGTATTGTTTCTGGTGCATTTAAATCGGCTAAGGCTTCAAATCCATAAAATAAAAAAAAAGATATAATAATTGCTAAGATAAAAGCGACGATTTGATTATTGGAGAGTGTTGAAGTGAATAGGCCAATTGCTGTATAGGCACTTGCCAGAAACAATAAACCAATATAGGATCCAATAGTACTACCAACATCTAAATTACCAGTAGGAGAGCCCAGTTCAATAATACTATACACATAAACTAAAGTAGGTAGTAATGCCAAAATAATTAACACAAATGCGCCTAAAAATTTACCTAGAACAATCTGCCAGTCTGTCAACGGTTTTGTTTTTAAAATTTCTATGGTACCTAATCTAAATTCATCAGAGAAACTACGCATTGTAATTGCCGGTATCAAGAATAAAAAGAACCAAGGTACAATAAAAAAGAAACTATTTAAATCCGCAAAACCAGCATTTAATATGTTGAAATTACCTTTAAATACCCATAAATATAATCCATTAATCAACAAAAATACGGCAATTACTAAATACCCTATGGGTGAGGCAAAAAATGAATTGAGTTCTTTTTTTAATATTGCTAACATGTTTAAAACTTTCTATTTTATTTATTCAGTTCTTACTACTATTTATATGCGTTATTTAAACTACTGCTGATAACAGTTTACTGAGTGCTAATTCTATCTACGCTCCAGGCTTCAGGTTTATCATTAAATAATATTTTGGTACTGGACCAAACGTTTTTAAATAAATCTGAATTTCGATAATTTTCTAAATCTTGTTCAGTTTTCCAATAACTATACGTAAAAAAAATAGTTGGATTCGTTTTATCTCTATATAATTCTAAGAGGTTACAACCATTAGTATTTCTAATTTTTTCTTTGCTATCATTGAAGTTGGTTAAAAACGCATCAATTTTATCAGCTTTAAAACTCATTTTTACAATTCGTATGAACATAGTATTCAATCCTAAATCCTTCTCACAAGAAAAGATTATTTTTTGATTTTATTTATCTATTTCTAAACTTACTTCTTTTAATTCCTGTTAAAGGAATCTAACTGTAATGGTATCTCTATAATCCAGACCTAATAGGGTAGAGGCACCACCTACTGTAGTTAAATTACTTTTATAGATTGCAATTTCTAAATAATTTGCAGAATTAAAAATTGCTAACTTTTTTCCATCATCTTGTCTTTGTTCTATTGGAGAGCTATAATTGATAAACTCATTATACTTTTGAAAAATTTTATCAAAAGTATAATTTCTAGCAGTAATTTCAAAAGGTCGTCCTTTACCTATTTCTTGAAATAACTTTTTAGAGATATTACTTATTATATTGCCGTAATTGTCAATATAAATAACACTACCAATAATTTGATTTTTATCATCATTGATATGTGGCTGAACTTCTTTTAGTTTTTTGTACTCATAAATCTCTTTCCCAATAATTTCTAAAGTACCTCCTCTAGCTATATGGCATGCTACTTTCACAAATACATCTAATACATTAAAACTACTTATTATATTATTGTGAATCGTAATTTCTACAATTTTTTCAGGTTTAATTTCAGAGGCTATCATTGAAATAATTCCATTATCAGGACAAATAAAATAATGCTCATCTAGTAAAAGTGCAATATGTTTATTTTCGATACTTAATTCTGAATCTACACCAATAATATGGATACTTCCTTTCGGAAAATTTTGATAAGCATTTTTTAAGATATATGCAGTTTCAGTAATGTGAAATGGGGAAATATGATGCGAGATGTCAACAATTTTCGCATCTTTTAATTCAGAATAAATAGCTCCTTTAACGGCTCCAACAAAATGGTCTTTAGTTCCAAAATCAGTTGTTAAAGTTATTAAAGACATTTGTTAATTACTTATTGAAAGGGGGAAAGATTAAATCCTAAATTAATTACTAAATTTGTATACAAACGTACGTAATTTTTAACATAAAATAGTCAACATTTGAACGAAAGAATTATTGAATTAACAGAGATAAATCCTAAAGACTTTTTCGGCACTCAAAATAGTAACATAAAGCAACTTAAAAAATACTTTCCTAAAATTAAGATTGTTGCAAGAGGAAATAAAATTAAAATTTATGGTGAGCAAGATTTATTAGATGAGTTTGAGAAACGTTTACAGATGTTGGTAAATTATTTTAACAGATATAATAAACTTGATGAAAATAGTATAGAAAGGTTGCTAACAACAAATGAAGCTGAAGGAAAAAAATCAAAAAGTAAAGATGAAGTTTTGGTTCATGGTGTTAATGGTAAGTTAATCAAACCACAGACTGCAAATCAGCGTAAAATGGTTTCACTTATGGATACGAATGATATGCTTTTCGCTGTCGGACCTGCAGGCACAGGAAAGACCTATACTGCGGTTGCGTTGGCAGTTAAGGCGTTAAAAAACAAAGAGGTACGTCGTATAATTTTAACTAGACCTGCCGTGGAAGCTGGTGAGAATTTAGGTTTTTTACCGGGTGATTTAAAAGAAAAATTAGATCCGTATATGCAACCTTTGTATGATGCTTTACGAGATATGATTCCGCATGAGAAATTAGATTCATATATTGAAAGTTATATTATTCAAATTGCTCCTTTGGCATTTATGCGAGGTAGAACATTGGATGATGCATTTGTAATTTTAGATGAAGCACAAAATACGACGCATAGTCAAATGAAAATGTTTTTGACAAGAATGGGGAAAAGTGCAAAATTTATTATAACCGGTGATCCAGGACAGATAGATTTACCTAGAAAGCAGGTTTCCGGTTTAAAAGAAGCTTTGTTGTCATTGAAAGATATTAATGGAATAGGAATGATTTATTTAGATGATAAAGATGTGATGCGCAACCATCTTGTTAAGAAAATTATTACTGCTTTTAAAAGTATTGAAACAGACTAGAACCATTGTCAGCTGGATTCGAACATTTCTCTAACGATGAAAATAGAAAATAAGGAATAAAATAGATGAGTAAAAAATTAATAGTACCAATAATAGGACTTATTATTTGTTTTCTAGGTCTTGCTATTCAATTGACTAATATAAATAATTCTGATAAATTGCCTGAATTTATACAAGGAAAAGGATTACTTGTAGTAATTTTTGGAATGCTTTTGGCCACAGTTTTCCCATTGTTTCTAAGGATGAAAAAGAAGTAAAGGATTGTTTTTTCTATTTTTAATCTAATGATATGAATACTATTAACCATACTAATTTTAATTTCCCAAATCAAAAATCTGTTTACAGAGGTAAAGTACGTGAAGTCTATAATATTAATGATAACCTATTAGTTATGGTTGCTACGGATAGGATTTCTGCCTTTGATGTGGTGTTACCGAAACAAATTCCGTTTAAAGGACAAATTTTAAATCAGATTGCTACCAAAATGATGGAAGCTACGGCAGATATTGTTCCCAATTGGATTTTGGCTACACCCGACCCTAATGTTGCTATTGGACATTTATGCACACCGTTTAAAGTTGAAATGGTTATTAGGGGTTATTTATCTGGTCATGCTTGGCGCGAATATAAAGATGGTAAAAGAATGCTTTGCGGAGTGAGTATGCCTGAAGGGATGCGTGAAAATGATAAATTTGGACAACCAATTATTACACCTGCAACGAAAGCTGAAATGGGAGAACATGATGAAGATATTTCACGTGAAGATATTATAGCTAGAGAAATTGTTTCTGAAGAAGATTATAAAATGTTAGAAAACTATACAGAGGCGTTGTTTAAACGTGGAACCAAAATTGCTGCTTCACGCGGATTGATATTAGTAGATACCAAATATGAATTTGGAAAAACGAAAGATGGCGAAATTGTTTTAATTGATGAAATTCATACGCCTGATTCTTCACGTTATTTTTATACTGAAGGTTATGAAGAACGACAACGTAAAGGAGAGTATCAAAAACAACTGTCTAAAGAGTTTGTGCGTCAATGGTTAATTGAAAATAAATTTCAAGGAAAAGAAGGTCAGCAAGTGCCAATAATGACAGATGCTAAGGTGACTGAAATTTCTGAGCGTTATATTGAATTGTACGAAAATATTACAGGAGAAAAGTTTATAAAATCAATTACTTCAACAATTTTACAACGTATTGAAGACAATGTTAATCGTTTTTTAGTACAGAACGAATATTAGTTTACATTAATCTTATTAACTTTTAGATTATAACATCACATTCAAAGCTTTCATATTTTTGCTCAATAGCAATGCCACGAAGTTTATGAAAATGTTGATGTTCCTCTGTTTTTTCAAGGGCATCTTTAGAGGCTTTATCTTTCCAATATTCCATTAAAAAATATCGATTTTCATTATTACGATCTTTAAAAATATGGAAGTGATCTAAACCTGCAGGTTTTCCTTGAGTTGATTCTTCAAATTTTTGAATTTCTACAAAAGTATGGTTTTCACCTTCCTTTATTTTAAACGAAACTAAGTGTACATACATAATAAATAGTTTTAATAGACTGTTACAAAATTAAGCAAAAGACTTTATTCACTAAGTAATGTATGTTACTATGATTAATAATTTAAACATATAATAGCGCATAAAATAGATTCTTTTTCACAACCTTATTGTTAAAATATGTTGTCTCAATCTTGTAAAAAATAATATCTATTATGTTATAAGAAGTCAAATATTTAAATTGGTATAATTACAAAAAAACATCCTAAGTATTTTACTCAGGATGTTTAAAACTAAAACTCTAATCTTAATAATCTTCTTAATCTTTTAATTTCTTTTTGAATTTTTCAAATTGATTATCTTCAGTTTTCTTTGGCCAACTATTATTGCTCATATCAATATCAGCAGTTTCCAAATCAGGGTCAACCACAATATTTATAACTTGTTTTGTCGTAGGAAATACTCTTTTTATTTCATCATCATGTTTACTCCAAATTTCAGCAGGAAATTGTTTGCGTTCTTTTGTGCCATCCTTATAATTCAATTCTACAATAAGAGGTAGTACTAGTCCACCAGGTTTGTCAAAAGTAACTTCATAAAAATAATTAGGTGTTTCATCTTTTAATCTATTCTTTTCAGCCGCCGTTAAATTATTTAAATGATTTTCTAACATCGCAAAATCTTTTACTTTCTTTGCTTTGGTAGGGTCGCCGATTTCTTCATGAGAAGCGAAATAAACTAATTTATCTTTATAGTCATCTAAGTTAATTCCGTATTTTTTTGCATCCGCTTTAGCTGTTTCAGTAGGTTGGTCGGTTAGATAATAGCTTTTTACTTCTTTAATACCAACATCGTTATAGTCGGTTGTATAAAACCAACCTCTCCAAAACCAATCTAAATCCATTGCAGCGGCATCTTCCATTGTTCTAAAGAAATCAGCTGGAGTAGGATGTTTAAACATCCATCGTTTAGAATACGTTCTGAATGCATAATCAAATAATTCGGGTCCCATAATGGTATTTCTTAACATAGTTAAACCGGCAGCTGGTTTAGAATAAGCATTTGGTCCAAAATTATATACATGATCGCCTTGTGTCATTATTGGTGATAAACGGTCTTGATCCATACTCATATACCTTACAATATCCTTTGGTAAACTACGTGTGTTGAAATTTTCGTCATATTCATATTCAGCTTGCATTTCAACGAAAGAGTTCAAACCTTCATCCATCCAAGTCCATTGGCGTTCATCAGAATTAACAATCATTGGGAAAAAATTATGACCTACTTCATGAGTTACAACTCCAATCATACCATCTCTAACTCTATCAGAATAAGTACCATCTTCTTTTGGTCGTCCATAATTCCAGCAAATTTGAGGATACTCCATACCTTGTCTTCTAGCGTGAACTGATATCGCCTTATGATATGGATAATCAAAGGTATATTTAGAGTATACTTTTAAAGTATTTGCTACAACTCGTGTTGAATGTTCTTCCCAAAGAGGATTGCCTTCTTTAGGATATAAAGAATAAGCCATTACAGTTTTACCGTTAATATCGACAGCCATGGCATCCCAAATAAATTTTCGTGAAGTAGCAATACCAATATCTCTTACTTTTTCGGCATAAAATTTCCAAGTTTTGGTTTTTTTAGAATGACCTTTTTCAGCGACTTCAGCTTCAGCTTGGTTAACAATCATAACCGGATTGTCAAAAGTTTTTTTAGCAGTTTGAAAACGTTTGTATTGTTCTTTGGTTAATACTTCTTTCGGATTTTGAAGTAAACCGGTAGCATTCAAAATATGATCGGCAGGTACAGTAATATTAACTGTATAATTACCAAATTCTAAGGCAAATTCACTGCGTCCCCAAAATTGCATGTTTTGCCATCCATCAACATTATCATAGACCGCCAATCTTGGAAAAAACTGAGCGATCACATATAAATTATTACCATCTTTTGGGAAATGTTCATAACCAGAACGGCCACGATCTTCTATGTAATTATTAATATTATACCACCATTTAATTTTGAAAACATAGGTAGCACCTGGAGCTAATGGCGTATCAAGATTCACACGCATCATGGTGCTATTTATAAAATGAGATACAGGTTTGTCGTTTGCATCTTTTACATATTCTAAGTGAAATCCGCCATCAAAAGTCTCTTTTAAATGAGTTTTCGTAAAAGTTACTGGGTCTTTAAAACTACCTTTAATAGCAGTCTGCTTAACATCGTGAGTTTTAGAATCTTGAGCCCGCATGTTCTGATCTAATTGAACCCATAAATATTCTAAATGGTCTTTAGAATTATTATGATATGTAATAACTTCATCGCCATATAATTTTTGAGTTTCATCATCTATAGTAATATTCATTACATAATCTACCTGCTGTTGTGAATATTCATATCCTGGTGCACCAGAAGCAGTATGTTGCGAATTAGGTGTTGGTAATTCCTGTTTTAGTTGTCTGAATTTACTGATATTTGTATGTCCAGGTTTTCTTTCTTTTTTTTCTTGCTCTTGCGCAAAAGAAATAGAAGTTAACACTAAAGAACATATTAAAAAATAAGTGAATCTTTTCATTGTAATGATGGGGTTTTTTATTCAATCTTCGAAAATAATTGTTTTAACATTAAATATAGGTTTGTTAAGAAAACTTTAACAAATCTTTATCTTTTTTATTTGTGAGCAGGAAAGTCTTTTTTATGTTGTTGATATTGAGTTTGATAATATTCTTTTGTGTAGGAAAAATTTCCATCAAGATATTATTTTGAACCTCAATTGAATTTATATTTTCAATATTGTTAAATTCTAAATAAATATAAACAACATCTTCTTCGTATTCTTTGCCTAGATAAGTATAAGTTTTTTCCGCATTGTTAATTTTTAAGTTGAATTTATCTATAAGATAGCTGTTGATTATTGTATCATTCTCGTTAGATTCATTGGATAGAGCAAGCTCAATTTTTTCGTCGCCAGAGCTATTTAAAGCCTCTTGTAAGTCATCAATAAAAACCCGTATAGTTACTTGCATTGATTTGCTTTCTTTTTTGTATTCAACTTTAGTGAGACTGATATAATATTTATGCATTGTAAAAGCGAATAGCGGAATGATAAAAAGAATAAGAAACTTGTGTTTAGAGTGCATAAAATTATTTTATAGAGTGTAAAAATCTGTAATCATTTATTAATTAGCAAAAAACATTCCAGTTATATTTTCTCTTTTGATTTGACAATAAATATTATAAGAGGCGAATAGATATAAAAGGATGAAAACTCTATTTTTCATTCTTTAGATTTACGAAGATAAATTTCACTTTCGACAATTAAAATATCAATAACTTCCATTTTTCGATTTTTTATATAAAGATCTATGATTCCTTTAGATTTGCAATGTTGAATAAAATCATCTATTTCTTCTCTAGGAATTTTTAGAGTTTCAGTGAAAAAAGTTTCGCTTAAATCATCAATTATTTGATTAGGCGCTTCTTGCTTTTTTATAATATGTATCCGTTTTTCTTTTTTTAACTGTCTCTTGCGTTGCCCTATTTTACTGATTTCTCCCATTAAGGGATCAAGTGCAAACTTAAGCAAGCCTAATACGTTACCTCCAACAGGTATATTTGGATTGGTTAAATTATTAGGGTTTGGAGGTTTCTTTCTGTCAAAATCATCAATATCATCTACAACCGGTTTGCCAAAATCAATCATAGAAAAATCTAAAGCTCCAATACTTACCTTAGAAACTGAATCTTTTAAGTTATTAGCATCAATTGTTAAACTACCCGATAAATTATGTGCCTTTACTTCAACTTCATCTAATTCATTAATTTTTTGGAACAATTCAATTGTAATTAGTTTGTTTTTAATGAGTTCTTTTGTGATATGTATTTCTTTTTTGTAAAATTGAATTCCCGAAAAAACTAGTGTGTCATTCGTTTTTACAGTAATTACAAACTCCCCATATTGATTGCTAATAGTTCCTTTATTAGAATTTTTATTAAAAACGTGAATGTTTTCTATGTTCAAGGCATCACTAATTATTTTTCCAGTAGTAACAGTTCGGTTTTCTTGAGCATGAACTTGGCTGAGAGAAAAGATGAATATAAGATAGGTTAGCTGTTTAATCATTATTACAAATTAAACACTCGAAGTCATAAATAAATATTAAAGCTGTGATAAATTTTTGTTAAAGGTATAGAAATATAACCCTTGTGTATACTTTGTAGAAAAATATGAAAATTTTGAGCCGTATTTTAGCTAAATATGATACACCTAACTTTAGATAAAAAAAACCTGTGAAGTTAACTTCACAGGTTTTTTAACTTATATACTGTCAACCTGTTTTTGGTCAACTGAATATTTGTATCATATTTAATTACATGTATCGTTATCAAATACTTTTGACGGATCGGCTAAATTATTTGCCCAATTAGGATTCCAACCATTCGTTAAGCTTTTAAAATCGGGATAAGCCAGACCAATATATACAGCTTCTAAAGGCCATTTCCAATCTGAAGAAATTAGAATTCCATTAGGGTACTCATCACCAGAACTATCAATCCAAGTATCTCTTCCTGACACTTCATATATATATAAGTCATAAGGATTAGTACCAAAAGGTGCGAAAGGAGTTACATTGATAAATGGTTCATAAGGAAAATTAGGATTAAAATTAAAATTAGAATCAATTGTTAATACTACTTCTGCAGTTCCATTTGGTGCACAGGTATTATCACCCAGAACCGTATTTGCTGCATAGGGATGAGGACTAATACCTTCTCCAGGTAATTCTATTTTTGTGCTTTGAAATACTGTAACAATATAATTTGCGCCATCGTCAACAATGTTAAAGGCTCCAAAAATACCAGTGATACCAGTTTTAGGTATTTTAAATTTAAATCGATGATCAAAAGCCGCACCTCTAGCTGTAGCTAAAAATGTAATTTTAACTTCATCATTAGATTTAATAATATCTGATTGAATAACTAAATCATTAAAATCTGCATCATTACCAATATTTTGCAAATCTTCCCAAGCATAAGTAAAATCGATTGATTCGGTACATTCTTCAGCACAAAACTCAAAATAAACAGACCAGTTAGCACCAGGAAACTGTTTAGCATCGTCTAAGTTAGTTATGTTATTGTCTGAGACATCACATAAACCACCCCAAGCTGTTTCTCCATTAGAAAGAGCGGCATGAGAAGCAACGAATAGGCAATCGCCTCCTATGTAATCAACATAAGTTTTTGGTATTCTAACCGTATGAGATGTAATCATTTCATCCGCACTCCAAGACATTTTATATTCAAATTTTCCGGGAATTGCTCCTCCATTACTTACTTTTTTAGCAGCTTTAAATTGTTCTAGATTACTGAATATATCTAAATGTACTTCTTCAAGATAAATACCATCTTCAGTGATATTATATGTAATTAATAAGTCGTCATTATCTGTTGTCACATTTACTGTACCAACATACATGTGCTGACCTGCAACTAGACACACTTCTTTACAGGCATCAGGAACTGTTCCAGTCCATTCGGTCAAGCCCCAGTCAATCTTAGAGGGCTTTTTTTTGTCATTTTGTATTATTTCTATAGTTTCATTTTCACAACTTTGAAATAAAAATAATGAGATAATAATAAGGGGGATTAATTTTTTCATAACTTAATGGGTTTGCCTCTTTTTAAAAAAGAGATTAATTAATAATAATAGATAAAATATCCTCTTTTCTGAGAAAATAAAAGTAGAGCAAGTTCATATCTATTAAAATAGATACATAACAATTTTTGTCAAATTAGATTGTAGATTGTTTTCATCATAGCAAATGAGTTTTACAGTATTTAATATAACAAATATAAGAATAAATGTTTAATGAACAAATGTTTAGTATTATTTAGTGTAGGAAATAACAAATCTTCTTATTTTTGTTTAATTAATATTAATTTACTTTGAAAAAACTAATAATAGCCAGTACATCTACCATTTATGGTAGTGGGTACTTAGAATACATTTTACCTGAGTTGAAGACTTTTTTTGAATCTATTGACAACATACTTTTTATCCCTTATGCTAGACCAAATGGAATGAGTTATGACGCATATACAGCAGTAGCTTCAACAGCTTTTGAAAAGATACATAAAAAAGTTAAAGGGTTGCATAGTTTTATAGATGCTAAACAGGCAATTGAAAATGCACAGGCTATTTTTGTTGGAGGAGGGAATACTTTTGTATTGGTAAATGAACTGTATGAGCAAAATTTAATTACAATTTTAAAAGAAGTAGTACAAAAGGGAACTCCTTATTTAGGTACTAGTGCTGGTAGTAATATTTGTGGTCCTACTATGCAGAATACTAATGATATGCCAATTGTTTATCCATCGAGCTATATAACGTTGAAGTTGATTCCTTTTAATATCAATGCACATTATTTAGATCCTGACTTAAATTCTACTCATAAAGGTGAAACTAGAGAAACAAGAATTAAAGAATTTCATACCTATAATGATATACCAGTGTTAGGATTGAGAGAAGGGAGTTGGCTTCAAGTGAATGGTGATGAAATAATTCTTAAAGGTAAATTACCAGCTAGATTGTTTGAGCAAAATAAAGACCCAAAAGAATTGCAACCTGATACCGAGATTTTTGTTTAATTCTGAATTGAATCTTGCTTTATAGAATTCTCTAAGAATAATTTCGTCTTAATGGCAAAGTCACCTTTTTTTACATACTCAGAAAAATTATTATAAATTTTTGCAATGGTATCTCGATGTATTGAAGGGATACTTATAACCGATTGTAAAGCCATCGCACCAATATAAGAATCAGGATGTTGTTTAGCATATTTTAAGGTGAATATTGTATTCTCATCGTTAATAGCTTGCATTTTATTATTGATGTCTTCTAATTTCTTAACATTATTTTCTGCTCTCGCTTTTTGAAACTCAGGGAAGAGAAAATTCATTTTTGATATTATAATGTTTGATTGTTTTACAAAATCTAAATAGTCATCGTTTGTTTTAGACCCTGAAATTTTAGAGGATGCCAAACTGTCTTTATATGCTTCAATGGTAATAGTCTTATTTTCGATAAATACACCAATAGCATCATTTAAGCTATCTAAATAAATACCATAAATCATTGGTTTGTCTATGTTCCCTTTGAATTCAAATTTACCATTAATTATAATGGTTGAATCTAAAATAGTTAAGACACCATTTTCTTGTGTTTTTAAATAAACTTTCTTGTTGTTCGAAATGTTCTCAATAGTTCCAATTAATAAAAAACCATCAGAATTGATTTTTCCAGACCTCTTCTCACAAGAATAAAATGACAGTACTGAAAACATAAATAGTATTAATTTTTTCATAGATCAAAATTAGAATAAATATATATGTTATCAAATATATCTAATGTATAGTGACGAACAACGCTCTAATCATTAGTGATAATATACTGTTTATTAACAAATACATGTAGTTTATTAACAAAAATATACAGATCATAAAATCTTTAGATTTGCTTTAGATTTGAAAAATAGTTTCGCAGGGTTTAATAGCAATAATTATTATTTAGAGCTAGATTATTTTTTATGCAATTTTATTTAAAAGTTAACGTTAATGTTAAACTGCTAAGAAAAGAATCCCCTTTGTTTATTGTATTGCTGCCTTGTTGATTGAATAATATTCAATAGAAAGAAAGGCTCATATTGTCTGATGTCACTGCTATGATAAGAGATATTTACTGTTAATTATGTAAATGTATAATGAGTTTATTTTATGATTAAAAGATTATTATTAATTGCATTTGTTTTATTAAATGTAAAAGTTACTGTAGCTATTTCAAATAGTAATAGTTTCAACGCAAGTACCCCTCCAACATTATCAAATTTCAGGATAGAGCCATCTACACCTTCAAGAGTATATTTTGACAGTAGTGAGCCTATCACAGCTTCTAGTGCAATAGGATTTACAGTAAGTCTTAAAAGTATTTCGGGTGTTACAATTAATGCAGAACAATCAACAGATCACTATTTTACAGTATCAAACGATTTTACTTTTTGGGATAATAACACCATTAGATATGAAGGAGGAAGTGATATTCAAGATCTTGAGAATAACGAATTGCATGAATTTACCTTATCATATATAGTCAATAATATTCCGGAGCCTGAATCTACAACGGATAGATATGTGACTACATCTGCAAATGGTGGAGGGGATGGAACTTCGGAAGGTACTGCATGGACTTTAGAAGAAGCATTTTCTAGGGCAACTGCTGGAATAACTGTATGGGTAAAAGCCGGTGATTATGGTAATCAAAATTTAACCTTAGCCCATAGAATAGGTACGGTTGAAAATCCCATTAAATTCATAGGATATAAAGATAATATTGGAGATATAGTTGATAATTATTGGGATTATGGTATTCCATTTGACACTTCAGAAATGCCGACATTGACTGGTTCTACGACTGAAAGTGGAACTGCTTTATATATATACAATAACCATTATGTTATTCTAAGAAACATTCAGTTGAATAAATACAAAACAGGAGTACTACCATACCCTAATTCGGGACAAGAATCTAATGAGTTCATGATATTTGACAGATTTAACGGTTATGAATTTGGAAGTAAGACACAGGCTAATGGAACCATGTTTAATATACTCCAATGGAATGCTGGTATTACAACTTATGAAGGAAATGATAACTTTAGGATTATTAATTCAGTTATTCAAAATTACTCAATGGCGGCAGTTTCAATTTTTGGTGATGGTAAAAATTTAATTGATAACGTTAAGGTTTTTAATGATACTGCTGAAAAACCGGATTATCAAATAAATGTGAACGGCGATAATAATATAATTAGAAACTGTTATGTAGAAATTAAAAATGATTATTATTCTGCCTCTACACATGGCATAGGAATTAGAGGAAGTGTAAGACTATCGAATACTTATAACTTAATTGAAAAGTCTACAGCTGTAAATATTAATGAAGGATTTTATATAAGAAATTATGGTTGTAACTATAATGTAATTAAAGATAATGTTGTTAAGAACAATGGAGCAACCTCCAATTATAGAGGCGGTGTTTATATTTGGGGTGGTGCCAATTATAATATTGTTGAAAGAATGAATATTAGTGATGTTTATACCGGAATAGGGTTTAAAGATAATAATGAAGAAGGAAATGTAAATGACAATACAATTGGACATGATAACATTATAAGAAATTGTACTTTCAATAATTTTATTATGGGAATAAGTGTAGTGCAACAAACAAGTGGTCAAACTGGGGCTGTGTACGATAATAAAATAATAAATTGTACATTCAATAATGGAAATTGGATGTTCCAATTATATTTTGAAGATATTAAAAACTTAGAATTCATTAATTGCTCTATAACAAATCTAAACTATCCTCTTGGTGGAGGTTATGTTTATCAAAATAAACCAATATCAGGAGTTAATTACACAAATTGTAATTTTTATGGTAATAACTTTACAGTATCTGGAGGAACAGGAAATATTTCAGTAGATCCAAAATATGTAGATCCAATAAACAACAATTTGGAATTGCAACAAGATAGTGAATTGATAGATAAAGGAATAAATATTGATGATGTCAATTTCGATTTTAAAGGAACCGCTAGACCTCAGGGAACTTCATATGATATTGGAGCCTATGAAGATACAACTAATACTCCTACAGTTGGAGCGAATGTGACAATATGTGATGGTGAAAGCACTATATTAATAGCATCAGGAGGTACTACTTATTTATGGGATACTGGCGAGGATACAGATAGTATAACAGTAAGCCCTACCGAAACAACTACTTATAATGTTGATATAACGAATGATGTAGGTACTACTACACATAGTGTTATTGTGACTGTAAATGAAGCCCCTACAGCAGATACAGGTTCTGATATCACAATATGCAATGGTGATACTACCATATTGACTGCTTCTGGTGGAGATACTTACTTATGGAATACTGGTGAGACTACTGAAAGTATTACCGTGGGACCAACAGAAACTACTACATATTCTGTAATTAGTAGTAATAATGGATGTACAGCAACAGCATCTGATGACGTTATCGTAACTGTAAATACAATCCCAAATTTAAATGCGGGAAACGATGTAGAACTTTGTATCGGATCAAGTACTGTTTTGACTGCTTCAGGTTCAGATAATTATATATGGAGTACGGGTGAAACTACCGAAAGCATAATAATAAATCCAATAGAAACAACAACATATTCCGTAACTTCAACATTGAATGGTTGTTCAATTACTGATGATGTCATTGTAACAGTGAATGATACGCCAGTTGTAACAGCGGGGGATGATGTTTCAATCTGTAATGGTGAAAGCATTACTTTAACGGCAGAAGGGATAGGTAATTTTATATGGAGTACTGGAGAAACAACACAGAGTATTACTGTTAATCCAGATAACACCACAACGTACACTGTTGTTGCTGATAATGTATGCGGTACAGAAGTATCAGACGACGTAATTGTAACCGTCAATGAAGTGCCAACAATAGACTTGGGTGATAATATGGAAATATGTAGAGGAGAGAGTGTAACATTAACAGCTACAGGATCTGGTAATAGTTATATATGGAGCACCGGAGAAACAACGGTTGATATTTCAGTTAGCCCTACAGAAACTAGTACTTATTCAATAACATCCATGTCAAATAATTGTTCAGTTACAGATGAAATTGTTATTACAGTAAATGATGTTCCAAATGTTGACTTAGGTCCAGATATAACAATCTGTAATGGAGAAAGTATTACACTAAATGCAGTTGGTGTGGGTGATTTTGTTTGGAATACAGGAGAAACAGGAACCAGTATCACAATTAATCCAACAGAAACTACTACTTATAGAATTTCTTCTACAAACAGTACATGTGGAGCTGATGTGTTTGATGAAGTAATTGTAACAGTAAATGAAATGCCTACTGTTAATGCAGGGGTAGATGTTGAAATTTGTAGAGGTGAAAGTATTACGTTAACAGCCACTGGTTCAGGTGATAGTTATATATGGAGTACTGGAGAAACAACTGCTAGTATTACCGTTAGTCCAACAGAAACATTAGTGTATGATGTAACTACAATGTTAAATAATTGTTCAGTTACAGATGATATTGTTGTTACAGTAAATGATGTTCCAAATGTTGAGTTAGGGTCAGATATATCAATTTGTTATGGAGAAAGTATTACATTGACCGCTGTAGGTGACGGTGATTTTGTATGGAATACTGGGGAAACAGGTGCAAGTATCACAATTAGTCCTACAGAAACTACTACATATAGTATTGCTTCAACAAATAGTGCTTGTGGAGCTGATGTTTCAGATGAGGTTGTTGTAACTGTTAATGAAACGCCCGCTATAGATGCCGGAGATGATGTGACTATTGAAAAGGGTTCAAGTACTTTGTTAACTGCAACTGGCGAAGGTGCTTTTTTATGGAGCACAGGTGAGTCAACACAAAGTATAACTGTTAGCCCTGAAAGTACAACTACATATACTGTTACTGCTACTTTGAATGGAGCTTGTCCAAATGAAGATAATGTAATTGTTACTGTTGAAGATTCCTCACAGCAAGTAGTAGCAGACGCAGGAGATGATGTGGAAACATGTATGAATTCGGCAGGGATTGTCTTAACTGCTAATGGTGGA
>Ga0209633_10001875_pt1 | contig 20971 bp, 24 predicted proteins | sample Cruoilmetagenom1_FD_187290 | JGI IMG/M metagenome (GOLD analysis project Ga0209633, IMG submission 187290) | Oil polluted marine microbial communities from Coal Oil Point, Santa Barbara, California, USA - Sample 1 (SPAdes) (version 2) | ecosystem: Environmental > Aquatic > Marine > Oil seeps ... | reverse complement strand
GTTCCACATTCCGAAAAATCAGCATGCCGATTTATTCACCAATTTTTTCCGTTGGCTCAACCCGAATGGCATGGCCCTCTTCACCTACGCCACCAAGGAATATACCGGCAGCGAGGAGTTTGACGGCTATAAGGAATTTCTTGGCCAGCAACTATTCTACAGCCACGGGACGCCGGACAATTTATTCGAGATGCTGGAAGATATCGGGTTTGTGATTGAGTCTAAAGACTACCGCTGTATCGCAGATGAAACGTTTCTATGGGTAACCGTCAGAAAACCCGGCCAATAAATCCTTAGCCCAAACTACCAAGCTAAAAATAATACCCAAAAAACTTGAATAGTCTCAATATGGGACCTTTTGAAGCGGCTAAATGGTGAGTGCTTGATAAATGCCACAAGCAACGAAACATTGCCGAATATGAAGGCCTGCTAGAAATTACTCCGCAACTATACTCAATGAATTGATCAGCATAACGGAAGAGTTATTAGTGTTGGTTGAGGGAGATGGTATCTACGAATTCTTTTCAAAACGAGGAACGCATCGAGGCACATATCTTCATCGCGTTCCTTGCTTACTATTTGCACGCCACGCTCGCCCAACGACTTAGAGCCCATGCGTCGGGGTTAACCCCGCGCACGTTGCTCGAGAAGTTCGAAGCGACACAGATGGTCGATGTCCGTATCCCGACCACCGATCACCGGGAGCTCAACCTCACGCATTACACGCAACCGGAACCCGATGTGAAGCTCCTCATCGAGAAGCTCGCGCTCACGTTGCCCGCGCAATCGCCACCGAGAATCATCGCCGCGCACGCTACCTGGCATTCGCACCTCCTTCGGCAAATTTCAGCCGCTGCCACGCCGGTGCAGCTCGCGCATGCTTTCACTCCAATACTGGCCGAGCAGCGAAATGGATCGGAGTCCTTCCTGCGTGCCGGGCTCGCGGGCCAGCCGCAATATCCCTACGATACCGCCTTTGGCCGGCGGGGCCGACGCGATATCCCGACTCATCGCGCCGAGTGCCTCGGACAGGCCGATCAGGAGGTGCTGGCTCTCTGGGCGATCAAGCACCTGAAGCAAGCGCATCAATCCTTCGTTGCGCGTCAGACGATCGAGCAGTGTAATGCCCTCGCTCAATGCCGAGGCCACTCGGGTAACGAGCTCATCCGACATCGCGTCCCGGGCCGAGCTGACGAGCGTCGCGAGCTCGGACAGCTGTTCGAGATCGTGGGCGATGTCGTCGCGATCAGCAACCGTCGCGGCGAGGGGCGTTTCTGTCTGGGTAGTCATGGCATGGCCTCCTCTAGAGTAGACCCCGTACGCTGGTCCAGTACATCTTGTTGTAAGCCATCTTGAACCAGTGCATTGACTTATTCGGCGACTTCAGGTCAGGTGGGTTTTGGTAGTTGAACATCGCATAGGTCGCACGATCGTGGCCGGCTTCAATGAAACAGTACACCTTACCGTCGTATTCGCGCACCGGCGCGCCGATCTTCACGATCGAGGCGATGTTGTCAGCGACCACCTCAGCCTCGAAGTGCGCGGCCGAACCGGTCTTGCTGACCGGCAGGTTGGTGGTGTCGCCCAGCACGTAGATATTGTCGCGGCCCTCCATGGTGAGCTGGTGACGGTCGGTCGGGATCCAGCCGCCCTGGCCGAGCTTGTTCTTCTCGATCACTTCCATGCCGCGGTGCGGCGGGATGGAGATGAGCAGGTCGTACTCGGTCTCCGTGCCCTCCTCACTCTTCACCACCTTGTTTTTTACATCCACTTCCTTGACGTTGAACAGCGTCTCGTACTCGACACCGATGCGATCGAACTCGGGCTTGGTCCACTTGGCGACGTTCTCGATAGTGTGGATGCGATTTATCGGGTAGTGGTACTTCATCTTAACCTTGTCGCGGATGCCACGTGTCTTGAAATAATCGTGCAGCGAAAACGTAACTTCGACCGGGGCTATGGGGCACTTGTGTGGGACGCCGACAACGATGGCGAGCTTGCCACCCTGGAACTCGCGCAGAGCCTTGAACATTTTCACCGCGGATTCCTCAGTGTAGAAGGTCTCGGCCCCTTCCGTCAGTCCTGGAACTTCCTCGGGCACTATGCGTGAGCCTGTGGCGATCACGAGGACATCGTACTGGTGGATTTTGCCGCTTTCGGTCCTCACCTGATCCTGATCGAGCTGAAATTCCTCGACCGGGTCCACGTGAAATTCAATATTAGATTCGAGCAGGCTTGCCTGATCGCGATAAAGCTCATCCGGCATCATCTGTCCGAACGCAACATACAGCAGGCCTGGCTGGTACATGTGCTGGTCGGAGGCCGACAGCATCGTGATCCGGGCTTTGCGGGCGCGAATCTCGCCGGCCAGCCGCCGCGCGAGATTGTTGGCCAAAATGGTACCGCCGCAACCACCACCGACGACTAAGATTCTCATTGCATTCTCCTCTCCAAAATTTCCAAGGCGTTTCTGGCCACCGGCCAGACATATCTCAACCTAACAAAACGCACTATTTGGTCTTGCGCACCTTGATGTGCCAGACCTCTCCAACTTTCTCGCTACTGATCATCTCGTGCCCGACCTTGTTGATCCACTCGGGGACATCGGAGGCTGTGCCATTGTCGGTCGACAGTAGTTCGAGCGTATCGCCCACGTTGGCCTGCTTCATGTAGGTAATGAGCTCCATGAGCGGCCCGGGGCAGAACGTGTTGCATGCATCAATGATCTTGCTTTCACTCATGTTTACCCTCTCCTCCTGCTGATTTCGGTTCAATTCGCCACCACGTTCAAAACGTGAGCAGCTGCCCGCCCTCGGCATCGCTCAAAAAGCGCGTCAGCCCGGTCGGCGGACCAAGCTCTGAGTCGAGCTCGTTTTCCGTAATCTTGAGGATATCCATCGCCATCGAACACGGCAGCAGCTTCGCCTCGCCGAGCTCGGCCGCCTGCTTGAACAACTGCTTGAACGGCGGTACCCCTTTCTGCTGTGCCATGAGCGCCCCGAGTTCGCCTTCCGCCGATGCGTCTTCGGTATGGCCCTTGACGAAATATGGCAAGGCATTCATGGAGAAAAATACCGCAACCTCATCACCCGTCGCGGCAGCGACCGAGGCGATCATCGCTGCCATTTGCAGCTTCTCGCGCGTGCCCGAAACGCACACTATTTGAATCTTTTGTGACATGATGCTCTTGCCTCACTCAGGGCCGCCTCGCATCCGGCTGCGGGCGTTACCATTTTTTTGACACCACGCGTTTGAGCGCCTGGTTGCGGAGGGTGAGATCGGCAACGAGCGACTTAAGACGCCGGTTCTCCTCCTCAAGTTGTTTCAAACGCCTCGCCTCCGAGAGCTTCCGGTCTCCGTGCGTCGAACGCCACCTGTATAACGTGGTGTCCGAGATCCCGTGCTTGCGGCAAATTTCCTGAACCTTCACGCCGGCTTCGGCTTCCTTCAGCACGGCGATGATCTGCTCTTCGGTAAATCGTAATTTTTTCATTACACTTTCTCTCAGTATCGGCGTCGAGGTCCAATATCTCCTCTATGTCGATCTCAGTTCTCCACAAAAGCGATCCCAACAGTGTGTGCCTCCTTTTCTCAATCGCCGCTTACCCATAAGATTCACGTGATCGGAGCGAACATCCGCCCGGTCTCTGTGCCGCACCTCATCATGCCGCACGGTGCCGCCAGCTGTAACGCTTGATGGCCAACGCACAAGTGCTATCGAGCATATACCCCATGACACCGATAACGAGCACCATCGCGGTGAGATGATTGTAGGACAGCGTTTCCCGCGCATCCGCGATAGAGTAACCAAGGCCGGAGGTCACCCCGAGAAATTCCGCCGGCACCAGCACAATCCACGCGACGCCAAGGGCGAGACGAATGCCGGTCAGAATGTCGAAAGCGATCGCCGGCAGGATAATCTGCGTCACCATATGCCAGGGCTTGGCGCCGAGATTGCGCGCGACTTTGAACCAGGCCGGATCCACCTTGGCCAGGCCGGCGGCGGTCGCAAACACTACCGGCCAGACTGCAGCAACCGCGATGAGAAAGACAATCGCCTGATTCCATGTGATGAACACAATCACTGCGATCGGCTCCCAGGAGAGCGGGCTGATCATGCGCAACAACTGGAACGGAGAATTGCTCAGCTCGCGGAACGTCCTACTGCGGCCGAGCAGGATGCCGATCGGTACGCCGCAAGCGATGGCGATGAGCAGCCCGATGCCCAGGCGATAGCCGCTGGATGCAACGGCAGCTTGGATCTTACCTTCTTCGATCAACGCCGGGAACGCCTGGAACGTCGGGATGGGCCCGAAGTCGGCAAAGTGCGTGGTATCGGGATTGATAGCGATTAGGTAGCCGCCGAACCACCAAAGTGCGAGCAGGATTGCAAGGCCCGCGGCCCAGTTGAACAGGCGCCGCCCCATCGACTTCGCGACACGGGAGGATTTACTGGCCTCGACAGGTGCAGCAACATCGACGGATACAGGTATGGTGCCATTGCTCATAGTTCAAACACCTCAGTGCGAACATAGGGATCGCCTGTTTGGGGAACGCTCGCATCATTTCTCCATCCGGGATTCGCTTCCAGCGCCTTCTTGACGTAGTCGTAATTGACGAGGTCGTTGGCCACGTGCTCGGGAGTGAGTTTATCAAGGAACCGGGCATCGCCAGTGAGCACCGTGTCCTTCAGGTCGTTCGTGACGAGTTCGGTGGCCGACCGATACGGCCAACCCTGGAAATTGATACGGTCCTGTCTCCATTCCGGATGCTGGATCGCTGCCGGGTTATCATAATAGGCGGGACTGTAGAACATCATTGCACGCTTGATGACCTCTTTCGGGAATGGCAGGTAGCCTTTGCCGTCACGAGACAGCATTTCCGCCATTGCTTCTCTGTTCTCGGCGAGATGAATCTGTGCGGCGATGACGGCGTTGTGCACCCCCTGCGCCCAGGCCGCATGCTCGGGATCCATAGCATCCTGCTCGTGCATGACCACGACGCAGCAGGGATGCCCTTTCCAGACGTCGCCGGTAAAGCGCAGCACCTTACCGCCGGCCTTAAGCTCTCCCAGGGCGTTGAACGGTTCGGCCACGCAATAGCCGTCAATCGTCCCCGCCGCTAGCGCCGGCGGCATGGAGGGTGGTGGCAAGACGAGATAATTGCACTCATCCGGGGCGAGCTTCGCGGTTTGTGGCCGAATCACCGGTTTGATCCCGGCGGCCTTCATTATTTTTTGTGAGACGATGTTGTGGATCGAGTACCAATACGGCACGGCGAACTGCTTACCGCCGAAGTCCCTAGGCGTATTGATGCCGCTCTTCCCGCCGACGAGGATGGCCGAACCGTTGGTATGGTCCCAAGCCGTGATCTTCACCGGGAACTTATTGTTGTAGCGCATCCAGACCGGAATCGGAATCAGCATGTGCGTGAGGTTGAAGCGATGAGACGCGAACGCTTCGACCAGCGGCGACCAGCCACGGATGAGCGTTGGACGAACGGAATCCAGGCCCTCTCTCTTGAAGAGGCCCAATTCATGCGCAACGAGCAACGCGGCCGCATCAGTGATGGGGATATAGCCAATTTTGATCACGGGATTCCACTTCTTCTGGGCGAGAACGGGCCAAGGCAACGCGCTACTCAACGCAGCGAGAGCGCCCATCTCGAGAAATGTGCGCCGATTGATGCTGGTACCCAGCACGCCCTTGAAAAGCGGGTCATAATCTATAACGAGATCTGGATCTTGTATCCCGTCGCCGTGCTTTTTGTAGATTTCTTTCATGTCGGGCCTCCTCTTTCGGTTAATTGTCTGAGCTGCGTGTTCAGACATGCTGGGGGCCGACCAATTCGGCCTTAAACACGACCTCACCGCCAACTTTCGTGTTGGAATTGTTCGAAGGCGATTGTGTCGCATCGTGAAAAATCTGCATCAGGTGCGAACGCGCAGCCTGGACAGTCGGGTCCTGGCGTTCGCGTGGATCAGTGAGATCAACCTTGAGATCGTGGACGATCTTGCCGGGCGCTCCGGCCATGACCAATGCGCGATCGGCCATCAATACCGCTTCGTCGATATCATGGGTGACCATCACCAGGTTGACACCCAGGTCCTTAGCGATGGAGCGGACATCGTGCTGCAAGGACGCGCGGGTAAAGGCGTCAAGCGCTGAGAAGGGCTCATCCAGAAGAAGTAATTCGGGTTCCATTACCAGGGAGCGGGCAAGCGCGACGCGCTGCTGTTGCCCGCCTGAAAGATCCTGCACATTGTTGTCGGCATAGTCTTCGAGATCGACAAGGCTGAGCGCATAGGCAACGCGGTCGCGAATTTTCTTTTCAGGCCAATGGGCGAAGTGGAGGCCAATGCCGACATTCTGTGTAACTTTCATCCAGGGAAAAAGATGGGGTGCCTGGAACATCATCACCCAGCGCGGCGACGGTCCCGCGACCTTTACGTTATCAAGTTTAACCGTGCCGTTCGTGGGACCCAGTAGTCCGGCTAAGATGTGGAGGAGAGTCGATTTGCCGCAACCAGATCGACCGATGACGACGAGCAACTCGCCCGGATCTGCTTGCACATTAACTTGCTCGAATGTCAACGGGCTCCGCGCGCTATAGCGATGGGTAAGATCCTGAATCTCGATATGTACGCCGCGAACTGCCATTGTTCAATTCCTGTCAATAAAAGTTAACGCTGTAACTCGGCGATGAACTTGTCTAATCATTCAACGTCTTGCACGAAGCCGGGAGGAGATCCGAAAATCGCACTGGAGGGCCGCAAGCTTTTCGCTGCTCAACCCTCGAGGTCTTCATGAGTGCGTTTATCGTGCTCGAAAACTATCGCAGCTCGTTGTGTCGGGTCATCCCTTCCCCATGAGGACTTCCTTAAAGATATTTACTATGAATAGCCAATTTTGACTTTTCGTAAATTCAAGTTACCGGTTCGTTAATCGCATCGCTTACCTCAACAAGCAGATGAGACGACGGACCCCATCAGATCATATTGAGGCGCCGATCGACCTCCTCCATTCGTCTGGCGAGCTCGTCCTCATCAAACAAACCTCGCCGGATCATCGAATGTGCCAGCGCTAGAAGCTGTCGCTCCGGGAAAGGAACATCCGCATAAAGATCCTTGGAGAGTTCATCCTCCTCCCAGCGGCGTTCAAGCAAAGGAAGCGCGCAGGCTTCAGCGGAAAGCGCATCGCACGTCCCCTCCAAATCAACCTTCCAGGGAGGGGTGGGATTGTTCACGCCGTATTGCTCACACAGATCCCCCCACACTCTTCCTTCATGCCGAATTTTCTCAAGCACCGAGATCGGAGTCGTATCTAGATTTTGCAGAGTCATTCTTTCTTGGGAATCGTTATTGTCCGCGGTAGTCATAGATCACTCCTAATGATGTTCCACTGGATGAACCGCCGGGTGCACCGGCCGTTTATCGTTTTGTGTCTTACCGGCTTTAGGCACAGCCACGCCGATCAAGCAATCCCGGGTGACAATCCCGGCGAGCTGTTCCTCGCTCCAGCCTTCCGTGCCCTCGGGTCGCACCGGCATCACGATGAAGCGGGATTTCTGGTTCGAGTCTTCTACTCTTACTTCCACATCGTCGGAAAGCTGTAGACCGAACTCCGAGAGCACCTGCCGGGGCCAGCGAACAAGCCGGCGTCGATAGTTCGGGGTCCGATACCATTCGGGTGACTGGCCGAGGATCGGCCGTGGATAGCACGAGCATAGTGTGCACACGACGACGTGCTTTAACTTGGGTGTATCTTCCAGGACGCGCAGGTTGCAGTAGTCACTTGGCGTACCGAAATTGGTTGGCATGCTGTTGATCCAGTCGATACCGACTTCCAGGCTGGCCTTGACGCCATCGGTCACTGCAAGCTTCTTGTACTCGGGATCCAGCCACGCCTTGGCAACCAGGCGCGCCGCCGGCAGCGGGCTGAGGGTATGCATGTACTCCGTCCAACGCCGATGGTCCTCGGCACTGAAAAGACCTTTCTCAATAGCAAGTTCGCGTACAGCGAGTTCAAGTACCTCGAAGTCGCTGACTTCATCAACCATTGGCGCAGGTTTATGTTGCTTTGCCATTTGCTTTTCCTCTCTTCTGTTTGTATCCGTTAGCCAGATTTATGCCGACTCCAGCCAAAATTCAGGCAGCTCGGTCTCTAACGTATCGTTTGCGTACGCATCGGGATACTCGGGCCAAAGATCCTTCTGCCGGAAAACCAGGCTGTAGAACCATTGTGGGTTGTCCGTGTTATCCCAGGCCTCATCTTCTGCAGGGGGGCTTTCATAGACGACCTCGACCACCGTAGCGAGCGTACCTCGCGTGTAGACCTGGCAGCGGGTATAAAAGACATCCGGCAGATCCTTGATCCGCACCTTGTCGCCGACTTTAAACTTGGCCGGACCGGCCTCACCTTTGAAACACTGGGGATCGCCTTTCCCCGTAGCTTTTTCAGCGTGGTGACCTCTATTCATAGCGCTTTTTCACCTCGTCCATCTTGTTGATCAGTTCAGTGAGTGTGACGTACTGCTTGTCAACCAGGATCCGCGCGGCAGTCAGCAGCCATCGCCCGTAATAGGGCAGCGCGAGGTAATTCGAATTACCAAAATCTACATTTTGCCGGCGCCGCCTTTCCTCGGCGTTCCAGACACCGCGCCAGGCTAGACATTCGCAGGTCACGAAGGTGTTGTGCTCCCACTGCTCTTCTTCCTTTTCTTCCCACTGCATGGGCACATCATTTTCGCCACCGACATCATGCGGCGTTCTCATACACTCTCTGAAACGTGCATGAGTGATGGTATCCGGATACGGCGCATCCTTTGTGCGCTTTTGTCTGTTAGACTCTGTCATGATCTCGTACCCTCCTTATAAATTAGGTTCATAGATTTCGAAAAAGTCATCTTTCGCCTAATGGTCTATAATTATTTTCGAATATGTTTGTGATCGATAACTCTTAACTTCGCTTCTGCTATTCCCGAATCAGGCGCAGGCTATGCATCGAAATATCAGGTTAAACTATTCACCATCCAACTATAATTGTCCAAGACCTAATTCTGATTAACTCCATAGGCATTGGCTATGAATCGAAATATCAGGTTAAACTATTCAATCACCCAACTATAATTGTCCAAGGCCTATTTTGATTAACTCCATAGGCGTTGGCTATGGATTGAAATATCAGTTGAACTATTTAGCACGCATGCAGTTGTAATTATCCAAGGCTTAATCCTGAATAACTCCATAGGCGTTGGCTATGGATTGAAATATAAGTTAAACTATTTACCATGCAACTATAGTTATAGTTGTCCAAGGCCTAGTTCTGATTTACTCCATAAGGAGTTGGCTATGGATCGAAATATCATGTGTCCGCGTTCGCTCCGCTATCTGCTCGCAGTCGCAGAACACCACAACTTCACGCGAGCGGCGGAAGCGCTGTATGTCTCGCAGCCGACGCTGTCGCAACAAATCAAGCAATTGGAGGAGTCGCTGGACGTGCAGTTGTTGGACCGGTCCGGGCGGACCGTGCGACTGACCGATGCCGGCGAAGTCTATTTGCGCCATGCCCGCCGCGCCTTGGGCGAACTCGACGCGGCAAAGCGGGCTATCCATGAGCTGCAGGATCTGAGCCGCGGTTCGCTTCGCTTGGGGATGACGCCTATCACCGAGTACCTGGCTACCCCGTTATTAGACAACTTCAACACCCGCTATCCCGGCATCACCGTGAGCACGCTGGAACTGTCCCAGGATGACATTGAGGCAGGCGTGGCCGAAGACCATATCGACGTCGGTATTGCGTTTACCAATACGCTCTCAACCGAAGCGCGTTCGAGCGACATCGAGACGCACATACTGTTTATCGAAACGCTCAACCTTGCCGTCGGCAAGGCTCACCCCTGTGCCGGACAGCAGGTGCCGCTGAGCGGACATGCGTTGGAGCAAGAATCGCTGGTGTTGCTCAATACCCATTTTGCGCTGCGACGCCACGTGGACCTGTATTGCCTTGAACACGACATCGCACCGCGCATCGCGATGGAGACCAACTCGCTCGGCGTGATCCTGGAAATCGTTCGCCTCGGCCGGCTCGTCACCGTACTCCCCGACACCATTGCCTGCGCGCAGCACGGACTTTATCCGGTTATGCTGCTACCGGAATTGCCCCACCACACGATCACCCTGATCTGCCGCAAAGACGCATATAAGAGTCCGGCCTGTCTGGCCTTTGGGGAGCTGGCGGCCGAATGGAGCATGGCCAAATGTCATGAGATACCCAGTCGAAGGTTGAGGCCTTGCCCGATGTCGGATGTGTGTGATCACGACGAAGGCGAGTAAACCACCGATCAGGTGTCGATAAGCGCATCCGATCATCGGGACGTCCCGTCACCAAGTGCGCCGCCACCTGTTCTCAGGACGCCGACGCCCGTCACTGTAGCGGCCCCGCTGCGGCCGGTAAAAAAGGGTATCAGCAATGTCCGAGACCGGTACGTATTACATCGGCAACTGGGTAATCACAGGCCAATCAGGCGGCAATCTCTGCTTGAGGCATTTCAACGGCTTTCCGTAGTCCATAATTGCTTCTGCTTGTTGAGAAGGGGATGAGGAAAAATGACCCTTCGATCCATAGACAATGCCTATACGTCTGATAGCAACAAACTCTTGGACAAATAACACAGCTTCTTTACACTGGTTATCCGTTGAATTTAATGGTCTATAAACCAAGCGTATTACCCAATTCTGATAACGCTTATTTTATTGGCTCTCGGACCCTTGCCGTAGGCTCATCCTGTCTCACCGTACTTTTTCACTCGAGGAGAAGAAACCATGGCCAATTATAAACCCCTTTCATGTTTCATGGCCGCCGCCATTTTTGCAATCGCCCAGGGCGTCGGGGCGGTAGGTCTACCCGATGTTCCCAACACCCATCAAGGCAAGTTTTTGCCGAATACAACCAACTTCACCGACTCATTCGGAGGTGGCAAGCCTGATCTCTGGTTGCGGTTACGATATGAAAATGTATCGGACGACATCCCCTCAGGGTCAGCCCTGGTTGGCACCGAAGATGCCGAGCTGCTTAGCCTGCGTGCTGTGCTGGGTTATACCACGGCCCGGTATTATGGTTTCTATGGTCGCGCGGAGTTGGAGGCCAACCGGCGAATAGGCAGTGACGAGGCACTAAACGTCGATGAAGACCTGACATTTCCGCCGGGGCCAACCGGTTCTCGTATCACCGAGGGTCATGCCCTGATCCCGGATAACAACTTCGAAGAGATCAATGAGGCCTATATCGGCTGGCGCAGCCCAACAGGTAGTTGCCCGAACGCGCCGGAACCCTGCAACGGCAATACTTCGATCAAGTTGGGACGGCAAGCTATCATCTACGACAACCACCGCTGGGTGGGCAACATCGTTTGGCGCCAGAACTTTCAGTCCTACGATGCCGTTCGGATCGACAACACCTCGATCGAGAACCTCAGTATCTCCTACGTCTATCTTGATCGGGTGAACCGGACGTTCGGTGATGACTCTGCATTTGACGAATTTGATATGAACGACTCTCACCTCATCAATGTCGCCTATCAGTTCCCCTTCGGAAAGCTGACCGGTTACGGTTATCTGCTGGACTTTGAGGACAACCCGAATACTCCTTTCCCGGAGGGCGTGGGTGCCGTGGGTACACCGGGCATCCAGAACTTCGATTCGGATACCTGGGGCCTGCGATTCATGGGCAAGCACAAATTAAGTGACGCGTTCACCTTCCTGTCCGAACTGGAGTGGGCAAACCAGGACCCCAGCGGTGATGCCGGCCCGACCCTGTCTGACAATGACTACTACAACGTCGAGATCGGTAGCGCCTTCAAAGTGGGTGGCAAACCGGTAGTTGTGAAGGTGGGGCGTGAGGTCCTGGAAGGCAACGGCGTGAATGCCGTCCAGACCCCCCTCGCCACAATACACGCTTTCAACGGCTGGGCTGACAAGTTCGTCGGTGCCCCTGGTGGGACCGCGACACCAGTGGGTGGCCTCGAGGACACCAGCGCCACTGTGGTGATCAAGGGCCTGATCGGTAAGTCCAAGCTGGTCTTCCAGTATCACGACTATCAGGCTGACCAGACGGTGGGTGGCATCAGCGACTACGGAGACGAGTGGGGCGTGCTGTTTGCCAAGCCGTTTACAAAGCAATGGCTTGGACTCGTGAAATACGCCAACTTCGAGGACGGTGGTGATGGCTTCAGCTTCGACACCGAGAAGTACTGGGTGATGGTCCAATACCGGATCAAATAATAGGGGAATGAGGGTGGCTCAGTTCGAAGGCCTTTTGGTCTAACACCAAGAACAAAATTGCAATCAGAAAAAATTAGGGGGGGTGGGAGCCCCCCTTCCTTTTAGACTACAACGCTCGTATTTGGGCGAGAAACAGTCCACCTACCCCTTACTCTCGCTTCCACTTATTTCGAATACTAATCAACATCGATTGTACCTTCTCGGAGCGGCCGACTAAGTTCTCCAGGCCGAGCATGCCACTAATGATTAGCTCATACTGGATCGCGGCGAAAATGACACTCAGCGCAAACGCACCCGGATAACGACGGGTCAGTGACAGCACACCACTGATCACGACTGACGATGATCAACTAAGCGGGGTGCCCATCATAAATGCACGGATCGCCTCAACAGCCTCCTCAGGAAACTCCTCGTAGAAGGAGAGTTTTCCCTGCAGCAGCCGTACCGTCTTCACATTTGGCAATTCAGTGAGTGCCTCCATCTCCAACCGGGATTTTTTCGGGGCATTCTCGGCGAACAAATTAAGCATCGGGACAGCAATACCCTGCACCGCCTTCATTTGCTCATCTCGGCTCTTGAAAGGATCGAGACGGCCGGTAACAAAACGCGCTGAGGCATGGCGTGCCCCTGGCGTTCTTGTGATGGTAAGTTTCTCCTCCATGCGACGTCCTTTAAGCCACACAGGATCGACATAGACGTGTCCGCGTGCCATCATTCCGATGACGAACCGGTTGACATTTAAGCTGTAGAGCACGGTACCCAAAAGGGGGGATCGAATGCCTTGGCAATATTGGGAAATAACGCGCGATCGCCGCCCATCATGGTCGGTAACGGCCCACGCCAGGTAGGAGACAGCAACACCAGCCGATCGGCTACGTGTTCATGCTGCGTGAAATGTTTAACTACGTAGCCCGCAGCATGGCCTGCCGCAATCATCCCAAACGGGTTCGGCACAACGTGCGTAAGCAGGTAGCTTAAGTACTGCTCGTAAATCTCCGGTCGCCAATCGACGTAGGGCTTCGGCAGCCCGCCAAATCCAGGCCAGTCGATGGCAACGGTGGTAAACGACTGTGCGAGCCGCTCCTGTAGCGGTTGCATTTCACGTCTTGTCGAAATCGAGCTGAGCGCGGGCAGCAGGAGAATGGTCGGGCCTGTTCCTATACGATCAAGTCCGACAGAAAAATCATGGCCATCGCTTTGCCAGGTTATCTCCTCATATACCATATCTACGCCTCCGCCAAATTCCATGTCACCATTGTACGTAAGACACCGGTTATCAAGGCCGAGTGACTTCCCCTAACTAAGACAAATGTGCCATCAACATAGCCAAAACCGATGGCTGTTGGTTGCCAATGAATCCCTGAATACTTCAGAGACTCCTTGGTTTATGGCGAAATTTGCCTACCAGGATTTGTAAGGAAGAAATTTACCATTCAGTGTAACAACGACACGATCACCGGCTGGGTTTTCTTCTTTGTCAATTTTCATAGAAAAGTCAATGGCAGACATAATGCCATCACCGAATTTTTCATGAATCAGTTCCTTGATAGTCTCACCATATACCCCAACGATCTCATACCAACGGTAAATTACCGGGTCTGTTGGTACCACCTGGTCCCATTTTTTATGCGGAAACGCTTGCAAAGCTGTGGAAACTTCTGGACCTAGTCCCAAAGCTTTAACCAGTGGATCTGCATTTTCCTTTTCCAGATGATTCATTCCTAAACAGGCGGAAGTAACATACTCAGAAGACAACCCGGCTGACGTAGCGATTACTTCCCATGTAAGACCTTTGATCTTTTTGGCTTCCATAATGGCTTCACTCATTTCAACTTTGTTCATAGCTCATTACCTCTCTTCGTGATGAAACACCAACCTTGTATCTATCGATCCGCTGATTAGCTATCAGGGTCAATGTCTTAACCGCGTGTTCATTCAGAAAGATGGCAGCGTGAGTGATGATGAGTTGGCTTTGCTCAAGCTGTCGGGTGAACGCGCCTATAGCGGTGAGTGATCGACATCGCCCGCCATCAGCTCGATCTTCACTCTCCCTGTACTGTTGTAGCCTGATGGACACGGTTCAAAACTCAACAGCAGCACGCAGGTTGTATGTCCATCCATTCGGATCCTGGCCGACTTTATAGTCATAATTCTGATACTGGATGTCTGCGGTCAGCCCCAGGAACTCACCCAGTTGCCACCGATAATAGGCTTCGGTCACCTGGGATTTGTCGATATTAAGACTGCCGCCGTTTAGGTAGGCAAAGCCCAGTCCAATATTGTCATGCCCACGACCCCATGCAGTGCCCTTGATATCAATGCCCCCCGAGTAGATCGCGTTGTAGTTGACCGCTGCCTCATCGGTCTGCCAGCCAAACCGGATCCAGCCACCGATCACCTTGCCGAATTCCTGGTCGAAAGAGAGCAGGGTACCGGCGCGGTTTTCCAGGTGTATGCCCTCAGGATTGAGGAAGTGCCGACTGGCACCGGCGATGACGAGCCGATAATTCCCCATCCCCAGCTTGTTGTTGACGCGATAGCCGGCCTGTAAACCATAGAAACTGAAGTTGTTACCATCATTGTTTTCACCAATGTCCATCACCACTCCGCGCCAGGACCAGGGACCGGTATCCCACTCCAGGGCAACACCAAGATCATAGGAAGGCAGGAACACATTCGGCCCGTTGGTCAACGCGGCATTCATGAACTGGGTGTATTCGTCATTGGCATAGGCGTTTTCATCGAGATAGTCGGTGGAGTCGATAATGCCAAAGGTCGTGCCGAGTCTATGATTATCACTCACAGTGAAGATGTGTTTGTACCAGGCGGTTAATAAGTAGTTCCGATTACGTCCGTTAATGTTCCTCACGTCATTCTCCAGGTCGGCCGCCCAGGGGGAAATCACAAACGGTGACTTTCCATTCATGCCATTGCCGGCCGCGAAACCGAGTTTGAAAAACACCTCGTCGGCCTCAGTCGGACGGAAACTCAGCTCAGTCTGAAAGGGCACCGCCCCCTCACAGGTATTACTGGAGCCCGGTGCATCGGATACATTCTGGCACTGGATAGTACCGGCCAGCACACCACCGAGTGAAAGTTTGTCGTTGACGTCATAAGCGTGCGCAGTGGTGTTCAGCAACGGCCAGGCCAGCGCTAAACTCGTCATTACTTTAACTTTACTTTGTTGCATGCGTTCCCCAGTAAATCTATTGCCTCCAGGGGCGGCACGAATACAGCTTGAGGACTGGCTTGCCAGTTGAGCGGAACCTACACACCCCGCAATGGAGAAATCGAACCGGGGGCGGCGACCACCACTGCCCCGGTTCGATCACAACACTCGCGTTTTAGGCGAGGCTCAGGGCAATGAACAGTCCACCGGTCAGCAAGGCGATAGCGCTGCTCATACGCGCGGCAATCGAACGTGCCTTTTCGGAGTGGCTGGCGAGTTTCTCGAGGCCAAGCACGCCAGCGATGATTAGCGCATACTGGATTGCAGCAAAACCGGCCAGATAGGCCAGCAGCGGCGCGGTTTCCGCACCGACAATAGATTCACCGTAGGCATAGCCATGCAGAATACCGCTCACGGCGAAAATGGCACTCAGTGCAAACGCACCCGGATAACGACGGGTCAGCACCAGCACACCACCGATTACGACTGACAGCGCCACCAATGTTTCGGACATCGGGATATTCGCGGCACCGAGATGCAGCACCGTGCCACCGATGGTCGCGCCGATGAAAGCCAGCGGCACCAGGAAACGTGCCGTGCCTTTCAGCGCACAGATCAACAACATGGCCACCACCAGGAAGGCGAAATGATCCAGGCCGATGATCGGGTGCGCCAGTCCCGACAGTAACCCCTGACCGAGAGTCTGCGGCGTCATGCCGTCCATCACGTGATGCGCGAACGCCGGGGATGACACGATCAGCAACAGCCCGGTGGATACCATAAGCGTGCCGCGTAAAAGGTTTTCAGGAATGTACTTTGCAATATTCATGGCTATTTTCCTCGCTGTTGACTGTTTGTTACTCGACTCGCAGGCCGTTTTACCAGGACTTGTAAGGTAGGAACTTACCGCCCATGGTCTCGTACCTCCCTAAATAGATTTCGAACAAGTTGTCTTGAGCCTAATGATCTATAAGACTTTTCGAATATATTTATGATCGCTAACTCTTAACTTCGCTTCCGCCATTTCCGAGTATTGACCAACGACATGAACCGCTTTTATATTGCACGAGGCAACTCCACAAGCCATCGTGTAAGTGAAACTATTTACCACGCAACTATAATTGTCCAAGACTTAATTCTGATTAACTCCATAGGCGTTGGCTATGAATCGAAATATCAGGTTAAACTATTCACCATCCAACTATAATTACCCAAAACCTAATTCTGATTAATTCCATAGGCATTGGCTATGGATCGAAATATCATGTGTCCGCGTTCGCTCCGCTATCTGCTCGCAGTCGCAGAACACCACAACTTCACGCGGGCGGCGGAAGCGCTGTATGTCTTGCAGCCGACGCTGTCGCAACAAATCAAGCAATTGGGGGAGTCGCTGGACGTGCAGTTATTGGACCGGTCCGGGCGGACCGTGCGACTGACCGATGTCGGCGAAGTCTATTTGCGCCATGCCCGCCGCACCTTGGGCGAACTCGACGCGGCAAAGCGGGTATACATACGAAAACCTGAGAAAGTAAAACCGGGTAAGGAGGTTTGATATGAGCGATGACGCCACAGGTGCGGTCGTAATACGACGCGGTTTTAAGTTTATCAGTACCCTCCCCGGTGATGCCAAATTCACTAGATATTAACCGCTAAAGATGAACAACTGGCTGAAGATCTAGAAGTGCGGGCCTACATGGCCAAGTGCTAAAAACGTATACAGCAACGTTTATATGTTGGCTTTCGGTTCCGGCATTGTTGCTGATCAAACCTTTGCGCTTGCTCCGGTTACGGGGGAAACATTCGGCGATATCAGAGATATTGAAAAACTGAGGATGGATATAAAAGAGCAGGTTTGACGGGATTCTATGACACAGTGGTCGATCCTGGACCATTGTAAGTCATTGAAAAATAGCGCCCCCGGAAGGATTATTCGCGCTCTGCGCTCACCCTTATGAAGACCATCCCTGGTCTTCATCCTACGGGCCAGCCTATCGGCTGTTCAAATTCGCTCCCTACGAATTTGTCGGGCCTTCTTTGTCGCTATCGCGCCAACGTTCAACACAGCTATCGCTGTGTTGTCGAACTGACTTATTTTATTACGTCGGAGGTTCGAATCCGCCAGATTCAGTGGACAAAAAAACACCTCCGTAGAGGAGGTATTTTTTGTTTAAATGGCGCGCCCGGAAGGATTCGAACCTCCGACCGCCTGGTTCGTAGCCTCGATCTTAAATATAACCTGTTGATTTTAATAGGCTTAAAGGCGCCGCCCGTTGCCAAAATTGCAGGACAGAGCACAACTAACAGGACTGATGTCGGAAAAGTGTCGGAACAGATTACGACAACAGTTTTGACCGAGGTTAAGCAATCCATTTATATGATTGGCTGGTGCCCACTATTAACAGTTTGTGATACGTCATGTAGAAGCAGGACGAGCAATCCAACTCATGAAATGAGGCTTGAACCAGTGCTGATCTAAGGAACCCGAGCTGGAATACCACATAATCAATTCCAAGGTAGAGACCATCATCCTAAAACCGGTCTACTAGGGCGTCTTATCGAACCGGCACCGCTTTAGTTTGGTTCCTCCTACAGTTTTTTATGAATCGCAGGCTGTGAACGGGAAACAACCATACCATAGCTGCTTGCAACATTATGTATTCTCTGCCTTTATTAACGTTAATCCATATAATTCACCTGGATCGCCTTCATGCTCACTAATCATTCTTGTGCCTGGTCACGGTAGAGATACTGGTAAATCCATTCTGGACTGATGAGAAAATTCCGTTCCGCAGCCAGTCATAGGCTGATTTGCTCCACCGCTGCTCCAGGGCCTTTTCATGGGTAACTTGGGGGCCTACCGGGAAGCAAACCCTCTCCGACCTGAATTGCGGCGAATCTAACGGTTGACTGTGGACTTGTGAACTCTTATCAGCTCCGCGATGTCAGTTTGCGTATGGTCTCATTAATATAGAAATCTATTATCGTTGCTCATGTGTAAGCTGTGTATAGCATTTCATGTGCGCCCTCATTCCTGCCGGAACAAAAATCTGGCATACTATCGCAGTATGCTTCTTTTTCCGGATCATCAATTGCACTTACAAGCTAAATTCACGAAGTGAATCATAACATCACTTTTAAAATAGATATCTCAAGGATACCATTGCTCACACTCTCTTCCAGATGCGCTTTTCGTCAGCAAGCCATTCTTTCGTAATATTATGCTGATTCAGGTTCAGAGATTAACTTATGTGGCAGCCAATTGGTTAGTACTTTTTCCAGTGCATCTTCATGAACCGGTTTCGAGATGTAATCGTCCATGCCCGCAGCCAGACATTTCTCTTTATCGCCCTGCATCGCATTGGCCGTAAACGCAATAATCGGTGTCCGTTCTAAGCTATTTTCATCCTGATGTTCACGAGCTTTTAGTGTGGCTTCAAAGCCATCCATTTCAGGCATCTGGCAATCCATAAAAATCAAATCGAAAGCACGCTGTTTAATAAGTTGTATTGCCTCAATTCCGTTTCCGGCCGGTGTCACTGTGCACCCATAAGCTTCAAGCATCTCGGTGGCAACCATCTGGTTTACAAAATTATCTTCAGCAAGCAGGATATTGGTATTGTGGAAATGTGGCTTTTGGCGATTGTTCGTTTTTACTTCCTGAAGAGTATGCCGGGTAACCAATGGAAAGACGTTCCCTATGAGTTGTTTAGCCGACCATACTATAGAAATAACCTGTGATATTTCAGAAGCATGTGTCGGTTTGGTTAAATAACCACTAAATCCCAGCGCTTTTATACGCCCCTCATCATTAGGACGCGGTGACGAGGTAACTAAAATTAGTACAGCATTATTTATCGTTTCGTTTTGTGATATGGTTTCTGCCAACATTTCACCATCCATTCCCGGCATACGATAATCTATAATCACAATATCAAAAGGATTGTTTTGTTTGGCGGCCAGTATTAGCTTGTCCGAAGCTTCTTCGCCCGATCTTGCAGTATCAATGTTCATTTCAAGATCGGCAATTTGTTCTGCTATAATAATCTGTGCAGTTTCAACGTCATCTACGATTAACGTATTGAGACCAGCTGGCAAAATGTAGTCGTCTGCATCTACGGCAGGAGCAATGGTGTTATTATTGCCACTCATGCGAAGTTTAATCGTGGCAGTAAAAGTTGACCCTTCTCCTTCCCGGCTTGCAACACTAATTGTTCCCCCCATCAGTACACTTAACTGTTTGGATATCGACAAACCCAACCCGGTACCACCATACTTACGCGTTGTAGAACCGTCTGCCTGATCGAATTGGTTAAATATGAGTTCTTGTTTGTCTGCCGGGATACCGACCCCTGTGTCTTGAACAGAGATACGAATAGGCGCGACATCATTTGATACCTTTTCCGATTCGATTGTCAGCAATATATATCCTTGGTCTGTAAATTTAGTCGCATTACTTAAAAGATTAAGCAAGATCTGTCGAATCCGCCCGGGGTCACCGATAACAAAACGGGGTGTACCAGGTTTATAATGCAACAACATTTCCAGTTTTTTTTCTCTGCACTTGACGGCTATTAACTCTGCTACATTTTCTACGAGCGTTTGCAGGTCAAAAGGCACTTCCTCAATTTCCAGTTTGCCTGCCTCAATTTTCGAAAAATCCAGGATATCATTAATAATGGTGAGCAGGGCCTCGGCAGAGTTAATGGTATTTTCTGCATAGCTGCGCTGTTGCGAACTTAACTCGGTAGCCAGTAGCAGATTCGTCATACCGACCACTCCATTCATGGGCGTTCTGATTTCGTGGCTCATATTCGCCAGAAATTCTGCTTTTTGGCGGGCGGCATCTTCTGCTGCATCGCGGGCTTTAATCAACTCTTCCTCGGCCTGCTTGCCTTCAGTGATATCCAAATGGGTGCCGATCATCCTCAAAGGCTTGCCGTCGGCATCGCGTTCCACGACACGCCCGGTATCCAGGACCCAGACCCAATGGCCCTGCTTGTGACGCATACGCGCCTCGCAGGTATAAATTGCAGACTCGTCGTTGAAATGCCGTTCCAGTAACGCCCCGGATTCTTGCAGATCATCTGGATGTACCAGATGAGTCCAGGTATCAATGCTGATAGGCTCCAACTCCTCAAGGGTGCAGCCGACAATTCCAGCCCAGCGCTCATTGAACTGTACTTCACCTGTTTGAACCTGCCAATCCCAGATGCCGACGCCCGTGTTACTGATCACCAACTCAAGGCGCGTCTTGGTTTCTTCAACGGCCATTTCGGCCTGTTTGCGTTCGGTGATGTCACGCACAATGGCAACAAAGCGGGCAGATTCCCCAACCGGGTGGATATATTGCAGGAAGATCTCGACAGGAATCGTGTGCCCGTCTTTATGCTGATGCACGGTTTCGAAATTTATTGATTGCTGTTTACCTTCAAGCATCGGGGCAATGGCTTTTTTGAAATCTTCCTCGCTGTATTCAGGTTTGATTTCAAAAGGTTTCATTTCCATTAATTCATCATAGCTGT
>Ga0209633_10001873_pt1 | contig 20982 bp, 22 predicted proteins | sample Cruoilmetagenom1_FD_187290 | JGI IMG/M metagenome (GOLD analysis project Ga0209633, IMG submission 187290) | Oil polluted marine microbial communities from Coal Oil Point, Santa Barbara, California, USA - Sample 1 (SPAdes) (version 2) | ecosystem: Environmental > Aquatic > Marine > Oil seeps ... | reverse complement strand
CTCCTTTTCGTCGCCCTTGAGGCGCTTGCCGCGGCGGCTGCGCACCAGATCGATGAAGCTCTCATGGATATCGGTTTGCAGCGATTTCAGGTGCCTCACGTCTTCCGGTTTTTCCGGTTGGAAGGGATCGAGCATGCCTTTGTTCTCGCCGGCGGTGTGCATGCGCCGCTCCACGCCGATGCGGCGCAGAAGCTCCGGGAAACCGAACCCGCCGCTGATCACGCCGATCGAGCCGACGATCGAGTTGTCATCGGCGAAGATCTCATCGCCCGCGCAGGCCAGCCAATAACCGCCCGACGCAGCCGCGTCCTCGGCGAATGCGAGGATCGGAATGTCCTTCTCCTCGGCCAGCGCGCGCAAGCGCTTGACGATGAGCGACGACTGGACCGGCGAGCCGCCGGGCGAGTTGACCGAAATCGCCACGGCCTTCAGGTGCTTCATCTTGAAGGCGCGTTCGATCACCGCCGCCAGACCCGCCAGCGTCAGCCCGCTGCGCATGGGGCCCACGCGGCCGATCACCCCGTGCAGCCGGATTACCGCGACTACCGGTCCTCTCGATCCGAAGAACATGGCGTCGAATTCCCTGGTCGGGCGCATTGGGTGGGGCGGCACCCGTTGCCCCGCGCCGCCAAGGATAGGGACGGGCGGGCCGGATGCCAAGCGGAACGGGAAACCGTTCCTTAGCCGCCGAGCGGTGCGGCGTCGCGCAGAACTGCCTCGGCGGCCGCCGTGTAGCGATCGCCCTCATGCAGCACCAGTCCGGGCAGCAGCGTCGTCGGCGTGCGCACGCCTTTGCGGGCGCGCAGGATGACACGCTTGGCGGGCATGCCGGCCCTGGGCCACAGCGGCAGAATCGTAATGCCGCCTACCCTGCCGTCAAGCGCCGCCATGAGCGCATCGAGGCGGTCGGCGCGGTGAATAAAGGTAAGCCAGCCCTTGCGCTTGGCCGCCGCCAGCGCCGCCGCGATCCAATCGCTCAGCGCCGCCGCGCCCTCGGCATTGGCAGCGCGGCGACCAGGATCGGGCGAGAGATCGGCGCGGCCGGGCTCCAGATAGGGCGGGTTCGCCATGACATGGTCGAATGTGCCGTCGGCGATCCCTGCCGGCGGGTCGAGCAGATCGCCGGTGAGCACGCCGACCCGGTCCGCCACGGCATTGGCCGTGACGTTCTCCATGCACAGACGCGCGAGACCGGGATCGCGCTCCAGGCCGGTGATGCGAACCTCCGGCAACCGCGCCGCCAGCGCCAACGCCGCCGCGCCGACGCCGCAGCCGAGATCGAGCACGCTCTCGCCGGGCCGTGCGGACACAGCGGCGGCAAGCAGGACGGGATCGATCGCCGCACGGTACCCGCCGGCCGGTTGGCGCAGGGTAACCCGCCCATCCAGCAAGGCGTCTTCGGTAGTCACGTTTTCAGAGACGATTTCGGCCATCGGTACGCGCGTCATGCTTTGGAGTTGGACGTTTCGTGCGCTAGTCTGGACCGCGCAGGCTGCAGCGTAAACGGTCGCGCGGGCCCATACCTAAACGCCTAGCCTGCAGGCCTGCCTTCGGTTACGTCTATCGCCGAGTAGTCATGCAACACATCCGAACGACATCACCGGTTACGGCCGGCCTGATCCTCAAGCTCATTGTCTGTGGCATCGCCCTGCTGACGGCCGCCACGCCGGCGCGTGCGAAGACGCTCATCCAGGGCGGCTATGTGTCCGGCAAGGCCTATCTCGACATGCCCAACCTGCGCAAGATCGCCTATGTCACCGGGCTGCTCGAAGGCATGTTCCTGGCGCCCAAGCTGGGCGGCGATCGCGCGCGGATGCGCTGGCTCGCGCACTGCACCGAGAGCATCGGCCGGCGCGGCGTGCGCGATGTCATCGAGCACTATCTCCTGGAAAAGAACCGCACCTGGGACAATCGCAACCCGGCCAAGATGTACCGCGCCATCGCCATCGGCTGCCGCGCGGGGATGAAGCCGCGCTCGGCCTCCCGCGAGGCACGGCGCGACGGCGGCTACATCACCGGCCGCGAATATCTCGACATGGATGGGTTGAGGAAAAGGGCCTATGTGGCGGGATTGGTCGAGGGCGTGCTGCTCGCGCCAGCCTTCGGGGTCGAAGCGGTAACCATCCAGCCCTTCGTGGAATGCGTGGACCGGTTGAACTGGCAAGGGGTACGCAAGGCCATCAATGCGCAATTGCTGGGCGATGCCAGCCTGTGGACCCTGCGCGATCCGGCGTCGCGCTACCGCGCCATCATTGTCGGCTGCGGTCTCGGCCGTTGACGCGGCGGCGACGCATTCGAAAATCATGACGAATGGGTTTCCGGCCATCGCGATCATCGGCTGCGGCTTCGGGGGCATCGGCCTCGGCGTCGCGCTGAAGAGGGCCGGGATCGAAAACTTCACGATCTACGAGCGGGCGGCGGCCCCCGGCGGCGTCTGGCGCGACAACCACTATCCGGGCGCGGCCTGCGACGTGCCCTCGCAGCTCTACTCCTACTCATTCGAGCAGGATTACCGCTGGTCGGGACGCTATGGCAGCCAAGACGAGATCCTGACTTACCTCAACCACTGCATAGCCAAATACGAGCTGGCTCCGCATATCCGCTTCAATACCGCCATCGCCGGCGCCGAATTCGGTGAGGCCAGCGGGGTTTGGACACTCAAGACCGAAGACGGTGAGCGGATCGACGCGCAGATCCTGGTCTCGGCGGTCGGGCTGTTCAATCGCCCCGCCTGGCCCGACATCCCCGGCCGCGAGGATTTCCAGGGCCCGCAGTTCCATTCCGCCAACTGGGACGACAGTGTCGATCTTAGGAGCAAGCGCGTCGGCGTGATCGGCACCGGCGCCAGCGCCATCCAGTTCGTGCCCGAGATCGCGAAGGAGGTGGGCGAGCTTCACGTCTTCCAGAAATCGGCACAGTACGTGTTCCCCAAGCTCCAGACGCCGCCGCGCCCGGGCTGGCGAGGGCGTGTCGAACACAACTGGTTGGCGCGGCGGCTCAGGCGCTTTCGCGTCTTTCTTCAGTTCGAGGGCATCACCCGGCAGCGACGGTCGGAAAAACTGCGCCAAGCGGGCGAGGCCGCCTTCGCGGCCCATCTGGAAAGCGCGGTCGGCGATCCAGAACTGCGGGCAAAGCTCGCGCCCGACTATCTGCTCGGCTGCAAGCGCGCGCTGATCTCCAACGACTGGTACCCGGCGCTGCAACGGCCGAATGTGAGGCTATACGACGCGCCGGTGGCGTCGATCCTGCCGACGGGGCTCAAAACGGCGGGTGGAGACACGCTCGATCTCGACGCCATCATCTACGGGACCGGCTTCACGACGGCGGACTATCTGGCGCCGATGACGATCCGCGGCCGCAACGCCCGCGACCTCAACGATGCCTGGCGCGCCGGCGCAGAGGCCTATTTGGGCGTCACCGTCGCCGGCTTTCCCAACTTCTTCATGCTCTATGGGCCCAACACCAATGCGTCGGGCAGCATTGTCTTCATACTGGAGAGCCAGGCGCGTTACGTCGTGAGCTGCCTGCGCACAATGGCGCGGCGCGGCGCGCGCGCGATGGAGGTGCGCGAGCCCCGTCAGCGCGCGTTCAACGAGGAAATCCAGGCGCGGATCGGCGAGACCGTGCTGGTCCACGAAGGCTGCCACAGCTATTTCCAGACCGCCTCAGGCAAAGTGGTCACCCAGTGGCCGGGCTTCATGCTGGCCTACCGGATGCGGACGCGCCGGGTCGCGACAAGGGATTTCGACTTCGCCCGATAACGCCGCGGCTCTACCGCTTTTCCGGCCGCAGCTCCTTGCCCTCGCCCTCGGCCTCGATGATGGCGCGGGCGCGGGGCGCATCCTCGTCGATCACCATCAGGCGGCGCGGAATGGCGCCGGCGGTGCCTTCCAGCACGCTGGTATGGGCATCGAGCACGAAGCTTTCGATGCCCTGCTCCTTGAGCACGGCGGTTGCCCAGGAGATCAGGACCGGGTCGTTGGTGCGGATCAGTTCTATCACGATCGTGATCCCATAGGCGGAAATGCCCCTTGACCGGCGGCGCGCGGACCATATTCTCCAAGCCATATAACGACAAAAGAAACAATGGGGAAGGACGGCATTGTGGCGGTCATCATCAGCCTGAACGAAGGACGCGGGACCAAGAAGCGCGCCAGCCTCGATAAGATGTCGGCGCTGACGGCGCGCGATATGGCGCGCGTGAACAAGGTGATCGTGGCGCGCATGGACAGCCCCGTGGCGCTGATCCCCCAGCTTGCCGGGCATATCGTCGCCGCCGGCGGCAAACGTCTGCGTCCCACGCTCACATTGGCCTCGGCCCAGCTCTGCGGCTATGCGGGCGACCGCCACATCGCGCTGGCGGCCTGCGTGGAGTTCATCCACACCGCCACGCTGCTGCATGACGACGTGGTCGACGAGAGCGACCTGCGCCGGGGGCTGGCGACGGCGAATTCGGTGTGGGGCAACCAGGCTTCGGTGCTGGTGGGCGATTTCCTCTTCGCCCGCGCCTTCAAGCTGATGGTCGAGGACGGCTCATTGCGCGTGCTCGACATCCTTTCGAGCGCCTCGGCCGTGATAGCGGAAGGCGAGGTGGCGCAGCTCACCACCGCCAACGACACCGAGACATCCGAAACCGCCTATCTGGAGGTCATCACCGGAAAGACCGCGGTGCTGTTCGCGGCGGCCTGCCGCATCGGCGCGGTGCTCGCCGAGCGCCCGCGCATCCAGGAGGAAGCGCTCGACAATTACGGGCTCAATCTCGGCATCGCCTTCCAGCTTGTCGACGACGCGCTCGACTATTCGGCCAGCCAGGCCGAGCTCGGCAAACAGATCGGCGACGACTTCCGCGAGGGCAAGATCACCCTGCCCATCGTGCTCGCCTATCGCCGCGGCTCGGAGACGGAGCGCAAGTTCTGGCGCCGCACGCTGGAGGATATGGACCAGCACGAGGGCGACCTCGAAGAAGCGATCGGCCTCCTTGAGAAACACGGCACACTGAAGGACACGGTGGAGCGCGCGCGTCACTATGGCGCCATCGCCCGCGACGCGCTGGGCATCTTCCCAGAAACCGAGGCCAAGGCGGCGCTGATCGAAGCCATCGATTTCTCGATCGAGCGAGCGTATTAGGCACGGCCGCAGTCGCCGCCCCGAAGACAGAATGTTTTCAGGCCTGACGTTACCGCCGAGTGTGGACGGCTGCTGCATGGCGCCGGAACGATGGAGGGTTCGGTGAAGAGGGTGATCAGCGAGCAGATCGACGACTGCGTTCGCATCCGTTTGTCGCGCGGCGAATGGAGCCCGCGATACACTCGGCTTGCCAGCCGAGACCACGGCCGAGAGCTTGGCGCAGCTGCCGTGCTGTTTCATGAAATCGAAAGCGCACTTGAGATCGAAAACGCACTTGAGATCGAAAACGCACTTGAAATCGCAAGCGTACTTAGTGTCCCGATTCTGAGATTCGATGCATCGAGTTTCAGGAGACTAGGGACACTAAACACTTGAATCTAAGGTGATTCGACTTCCGAAGTTCGCCACCCCAATTGGCGACGAACTTCCAATCAATCAGACTAGCGGCGGTAGATGCAGCGATACCGGGTCCGGCTGTCCAGAGCGCGGATCAGGCGGCGGCCATACTTGTAGCGACAGTGGCGCCAGGCAGCGCGCGTTACCCGCCAACCACGGCCGCTGTAACTGATGCGGGTGTAGTGGCAGAGCGGCGCGCGGCCGCGCCGGAACGTCATGTGCGTCACCTTGAAACCGCGGCGCCTGTTACAACGCCAATACTTCGCCACGGGCGCGACGTTGGCCCCGTTCTGCGCGTTGAAGTCGAGGCCGGTGTTCGGTGCGGCGGATGCGGCGCCGGCGGCACCGAGCGAGAGGGTGGCGGCGGCCGCCAGAACGATGAGTGTCTTCTTCAAGGTCGTGTTCCTTTCGGATATGGATGATGGGAGCACTGTGTCCCCCGTTGTTGACGCCACCATGCCCCGAACACGCGCGGGCCGCAGCGAGGGCGCTCACTATGGTTAAAAAATTCAGAAGGTTTCGATCTTGCGACAGACCGACCCAGCGGTCCGACCACAAGCGGCGCCTTGGCATATGCAAAGGGCGCGTGTAGCGGGCGTGCGGTAATCGTTCGGACGCCAAACGAACGCGCGAAAAACCGCCGCGCCGATTTCGCCCATAGCAATTCTCGAACACGACAGCCGCACCGTCAGCACGTCAGATTTCAAATCCAGATACGACCGGGAAACAGTGCTTTGGGTCTCAGCGCTGGCGAACCGAGCCCCCGCCCGATAAACAGGCGCGTCGCTCACCCACGGGCGTTGCACGCGCATGCTGTTCAACTCGGTCCAGTTCCTGGTCTTCCTGGTCGCGGTGCTGGGGCTCTATTGGGTGCTCAGGCACCGGGCGCAGAATTTGCTGCTGCTCGCCGCGTCATATGCGTTTTACGGCGCCTGGAACTGGAAATTCCTCGGCCTCATCCTGCTGACCACGCTGGCCGACTTCACCGCCGCGCTGGTGATCGCCAATACGGACCGGCAGAGCCGGCGGAAATTCGCCCTGGTCGCGGCAATCGCGATCAATCTCGCCGTGCTCGGCTTCTTCAAATATTACAACTTCTTCATCGAGGACGTTTTCGTCTTCCTGAAGCTGCTCGGCATCCCCTACACGCCGCTGGTGCTGCAGATCGTGCTGCCGGTCGGCATCTCCTTCTACACATTCCAGTCGATGAGCTACACGATCGACACCTACCGCGGCGAAGTGACGCCGACGGAGAAGTTCCTCGACTACGCGCTCTATGTGGCCTTCTTTCCCCAGCTCATCGCCGGGCCGATCGAGCGCGCCGGGCATCTCCTGAAGCAGATCCAGACGCCGCGCACGGTTTCGATCGAGCGCATCAACGAGGGCGTGCTGTTGATCGCGCTCGGGCTCTTCAAGAAGGTCGCGGTAGCCGATCATCTGGCGCAATACGTCGATACCGCCTTCGATCGGCAGACCGGCTGGAAGCTGCTGATCGCGCTCTATTTCTTTGCCTTCCAGATCTATTGCGATTTTTCCGGCTATTCGGATATCGCGCGCGGCTGCGCCAAGCTCTTCGGCATCGATCTGCGGCTCAACTTCAACCGGCCCTATTTCGCGCGCAACCTGACCGAGTTCTGGCGGCGCTGGCATATCTCGCTGTCGACCTGGTTCCGCGACTATGTCTACCGGCCGCTTGGCGGCAAGCACGCGCGCGGCTGGCGGCCCTACCGCAATCTGATGCTGGTCTTTCTGTTGTCGGGGCTGTGGCACGGGGCGGCGTGGACCTTCGTGATCTGGGGCGCGATCCACGGCGTGATCCTGGCGTTGGAAAAGGCGCTGTCGGGTTGGAGGCGCGACGCGTCCCGGCATGCGCCCAAACACGGGCTCAATCCAGGCAATGTGATCGCGGTACTGGTGACCTTCCATATCGTTTGCGCGGCCTGGGTGTTCTTCCGCGCCAACTCGCTGGAGAGCGCACTCGGCTTCTTCACGCGTCTCGCCGCGCCGGCGACGATCCCCTTTTCGGGCCTCATGGTCTTCGTGCATGCAATCGGCGCGCTGGCGCTCCTCTTCCTTTGGGAGGCGTTCGAGGAGCGCTGGCGCAGCCTCATCGCCAGACCCGCCGTGGCCGTGCCGGCCTATGCGGTTTTCCTGATCTTCACTCTCGCCTGGGGGCAGCTGAATGGCGGCCAGTTCATCTATTTTCAGTTCTGAGCAGGCGCGCCGGCTGCCCTGGCGCGCGGCGGCGCTTTTTGCGCTGCTGCTGGTGCTGCTCGATCAGGGCGTGGGGCGGCTGGTCGAGCGCCTCATCCTCACCACCGACAGCAATTGGGGCCCCAATCAGGTGGCGCGGCTCATCAACCGCAGGGAGCCGGGGATCGTGCTCGGCAACTCGCGCGCTGGGGCGATCGCACCAAAGGTTCTGCAAGCCCGCACCGGTCTTGCCTTCTACAACGGCACCGCGCCGGGGCAGTCGATCCACTACCAGATCATCGCCTTTGAAGCGCTGCTCAAGCGCAACCCCAATCTGCGCGTCGTCGTCTACGAACTCGACCACCTCGATCTTACCGCCGGCAACCCGGCCACCGTCCGCGCGGTCGAAGTCGCATCGTTCCTCTATGGCTCATCGGCGACGGCGCGCGAGATCTTCCATACGCTCGACCCCTGGAACCGCCTGCGCTTTCTGTCGCGCACATACCGGGTAAACGGAGCGATTGCGCCGATCCTGGTGGACCACCTGTTTCCTTCGCAGCGCGGCCGGCTGACCAGCGACGACGGTTTCAAGGCGCATGACGGCAGCATGGCGGGCAAGCCCTGCCGGCCCGGCAAGGCCGAAAACCGGCCGCTCTCGCCGTTCAAGATCGCGCTTCTGAAACGCCTGGTGACGCAGGCCAAGGCGGCGAAGGTAAAGCTCGTTTTCGTGACCGCGCCCTGGCTCATCGCCTGCGGCGTCGATCGGCGGCCGCTGTTCTCGCGCTTCGCCGAACTGGCGGCGCGATGGGGCGTGCCGTACCGGTCGTTCGTGACGGCGATCGGCGATCCCGCCGACTTCTTCGACGCCAATCACGTCAATCGCCGCGCGGCGCTTCGCTATTCGGAAATGGTCGCGGCCACATTAGCGGAGACACCGAAGCCGGCGCGATGATGTTGTTGCGCCGACGTATGGTATCCGCTGGTGGTATCCGCTGGTGGTATCCGCCGGTAGCGTCCGCGGAATCACGGGCCGCTCGGGCGCGGTTGGGTAGAGTTTCAGCGGTTTCTGGGTTGCCCGGGGCTGCCGCCCTCAAGCTTCCGCACGAGCCGCCAAACGGCGAGCATCACGCTCAAGCCGATAAGCACACCTAAGACCACGCCGCCCCAATGCATCGATCACTCCCGTCTCGCGCCGCCGATGCAGCGCGTTCCGTAATCGTTCGAGAGGCGCGCCGATCGCGCGCGGGCTCGGCCCGCCCTACTCGCCCATGGCGTAGACAACGCCGATCATTGCCACGACAAAAACGCTGACGACGATAATCGTCGCAACCATACCTGCTTTTCTAAGCTGGAAATCATCGGCGTCGTGATCGTGATCCATGGCTTGGAGGCTCCGTTCCGTGTTCCGCCGCCCCGCGACGAGGCCGGCCTTGGCATTGTCGCAAGCACCTGCGCATAGCGCTTGCGGCTGACGTCAAGCGGGCGACAGGCATCACCCGCATGTTCGCCGCTCAATGATCGGCACTATAGTCGAATTCCCAGCGATCCAAACAGATCATTGCACGGCTAGGCACCGTGTCCGACACCGATGAGGCATTCCGGCGCCCGCGACATCGCGTCATTCCCGTTGCCTTGACCCACAATTCGGCACCATGCGGCGAATTGGCGATGCCGGGTTTTTCCAAGCACACATAGCCTTTCCGTCTAGCCTTTCCGCCGGCGCGGGCCGCTTGCCGCCGACCATTGCATTGATCTATGTCAATTGGTGGCGACAAACCCGAAGCGGCGTCGTATATTTCATTCGGCATTTCATGTCGCGGCCCGTTTTCTGCGTGCAGTGGCGAAGATGCGAAGGCCGGATCACGTTGCCGCGACGGTTCGGTCAGGGGTTGTTGGGGGGCGGCGATGGCAAAAGAAAATTCAATTGCGCATTCCGGCGATGATGTTGGCGCGGGTCTGGCTCGACCGGTCATCCGCGACATTCGACTTCGCGATCTCTTGAACGCCTTGGCCAAGGGTTTCGACGACTTCAAGGCGGTGCCGACGCATCTCATCTTTCTGATTTTGATTTATCCGGTCGTCATGCTGATCCTTTCGCGAGTCGCGGCGGGCCAGGAAATGCTGCCTTTGGTCTTTCCGCTATTCGCCGGCTACACGCTGGTCGGTCCGCTGATCGCGATTGGCATGTACGAGCTGAGCCGGCGACGCGAGATGGGGCTCGACACATCGCGAACGCACTTGTTCGACGTTCTCAAATCGAAATCGCTGGGCGCCATCGTTGTGCTCGGCCTGGTTCTCACGGTCGTCTATTTCGCCTGGCTGTTGGTGGCGCTGGCAATTTACAAAGTGACGTTCGGCGGCGGCTTGCCGGCTTCGATCGCCACGCTGTTCATGCAGCTCATCACCTTCGATCTCAGCGCCTCCGGTCCGCAGTCGATCGGCCAGTTCGCCGTCGAGATCATCACCACCCGCGCTGGATGGACGCTGGTCCTGGTCGGCAGCGGCATAGGTTTGGTTTTCGCCATCGTCGTGCTGTCCTTGAGCGCGGTGTCGTTCCCGATGCTGCTGGACCGCCAAGTCAGTGCCTGGACCGCGGCGCAAACCTCGATTCGTGTCGTCATGGCCAACCCGATGTCGATGGGATTGTGGGGCGTCATCGTGGCGGTCACGCTTGTGGTCGGCTCATTGCCGCTGTTTGTCGGCCTGGCGATTGTGCTGCCGGTGCTCGGACACGCGACCTGGCATTTGTATAGATCCGCTGTAGAGCACTAACCCGATCGAAGCGCCGCGGCAGGACTTATGCATAGCTCAACGCAAGCGGCGCAAATCCCGGAGGAACGTATGGACGCGAGGCAAGAATGAGTAACCGTTGGATCGTCGCGTTTGTCTTGCTGGTGGTGGCCGTGGGCTCCGTCATCTTTCACTTGGTGACGCCGTGGTGGTCGACACCCATCGCGTCCAATTGGAGCCAGATCGATTTCACCATCAATCTGACCTTCTGGATTACCGGCTTCGTCTATGTCGCCGTCATCCTGTTCATGGCCTGGTGTATCTTCAAATACCGCTACAGGCCCGACCGACGCGCGGAGTACGAGCCGGAGAACAAGAAACTTGAAATCTGGTTGACGGCGATCACCACCGTGGGCGTCGCCGGATTGCTGGCGCCCGGCCTGATCGCCTGGGACGCCTACGTAGATGTCCCCAAGGACGCATCGGAAGTCGAAGTCGTCGGCAAGCAGTGGGAATGGAGCTACCGCTTCCCGGGCAAGGACGGCAAACTCGGCAAGACCGCCATCCGGTTCATCAATTCCGATAACCCCTTCGGCATCGACCCCAAGGACCCCAACGGCAAGGATGACATCCTGATCGAGGACACCGACGTCACCCTGCCGATTGGCAAGTCATACAAGGTGCTGCTGCGCTCGACCGATGTGCTGCACGATTTCTACGTGCCCCAGTTCCGCGCCAAGATGGATCTCGTACCGGGCCGGGTCTCGTATTTCTGGTTCAAGACGACGCGGCGCGGCACTTTCGACATCCTCTGCGCCGAACTGTGCGGTGTGGGACACCATGCCATGCGCGGCAAGGTCTCGGTGGTCACACCGGGCGACTTCGACAAGTGGCTCGGCGAACAAACCACCTTCGCGCAAGCTCAGAAAGAAGCGCGCTTGCGCAAGCAAAAAAAAGAGGCGATCAAGCGCGCCGCAAATGAAACGAAACAGGCGGCGCGTAACTAGAAAATGACGCGCGCGGCGACTTACAATCCAACCAAGATGTGTGACGAGAAAAGGAAGAGGGTGTTCTGATGGCCGATGTTGGAACGGTCGGGCTTGAACAGGTCCCGCCTGCCGAAGTCGAGGAGATGGAGCTTTTTCATCCGAAGAGCTTCGCAACGAAGTATATCTGGAGCCAGGACGCGAAGATCATCGCCGTCCAATATGCGGGCACCGCGGTCGCGATCGGCATGGTGGGGCTGGTGCTGTCCTGGCTGATGCGCCTGCAGCTCGGCTTCCCGGAAATCTTCTCGTTCATCTCCGCAAAGGACTATTACCAGTTCATCACCATGCACGGCATGATCATGGTGATCTACCTGCTGACGGCGCTGTTCCTGGGGGGCTTCGGTAACTACCTCATCCCGCTCATGGTGGGCGCACGGGACATGGTGTTTCCTTACGTCAACATGCTGAGTTACTGGATCTTCCTACTCGCCGTATTGGTGCTGATTGCGAGCTGGTTCGTGCCGGGCGGGCCGACGGGGGCCGGTTGGACGCTTTATCCGCCGCAAGCCATCCTGTCAGGCACGCCGGGATCCAGCACCGGTATCGTCCTGATGTTGATCTCGCTGGCGCTGTTCATCGTCGGCTTCACGATGGGCGGTCTGAACTACGTCGTCACCGTGCTGCAGGCGCGCACCCGCGGCATGACGATGATGCGTCTGCCGCTGACGGTCTGGGGCATTTTCGTCGCCACCATCCTGGCGCTGCTCGCCTTCCCGGCGCTCTTCGTCGGGGCCGTGATGATGACGCTGGACAAGATGCTGGGAACCAGCTTTTTCATGCCCGCCATCGTCGAGATGGGCCAGCAGCTCACCTATCGCGGCGGCAGCCCGCTGCTGTTCCAGCATCTGTTCTGGTTCTTCGGGCATCCGGAGGTCTACATCGTCGCCCTGCCCGCCTTCGGCATCGTGTCCGATCTGATCAGCACGCATGCCCGCCGGAACATCTTCGGCTACCGGCTGATGGTCTGGGCCATTGTCGTGATCGGCGGCTTGAGCTTCATCGTTTGGGCGCATCATATGTATGTCAGCGGCATGAACCCATACTTTGGGTTCTTCTTCGCAACGACGACGCTGATCATCGCGGTGCCGACGGCGATCAAGGTCTACAACTGGGTGTTGACGCTGTGGAAGGGCAACATCCAGCTCACCATTCCGATGATGTTCGCCATCGCCTTCATCGTCACCTTCGTGAATGGCGGCATCACCGGGCTCTTCCTCGGCAACGTGATCGTCGACGTGCCGCTCTCGGACACGATGTTCGTGGTTGCCCACTTCCACATGGTGATGGGCGTGGCGCCGATCCTGGTGATCTTCGGGGCGATCTATCACTGGTTCCCGCTGATGACCGGACGGATGCTCCATACGGGGCTGGGCAAGTTCCACTTCTGGGTCACCTTCCTGGGGGCCTATCTGATCTACTTCCCGATGCACTATCTGGGCTTCCTGGGTGTGCCGCGCCGGTATTACGAGCTGAAGGACACATCCTTCGTACCGGCCTCGGCGGCGGATCTGAACGCCTTTATCACCGTCGCGGCCCTCATCGTGGGCTTTGCCCAGATCGTGTTCATCATCAACATCTTCTGGAGCGCCTATAAGGGCAAACCGTCGGAGAAGAACCCCTGGAAGGCCGCTTCGCTGGAATGGCAGACACCGGGTCTGCCGCCGGGGCACGGCAACTGGGGCAAGGAGCTTCCCGTGGTCTATCGCTGGGCTTACGACTACGGCGTGCCCGGCGCCAAGGACGACTTCATTCCGCAGAACGTGGCGCCGGAGCAGGTCGAGATGGACAATGACCGCAAGGAGACGGCCACGACATGAGGATTGTCCATGCGCTAACCCGAAAGCCCTGGACGACGGCGCAGGGGATTATCGACAATCACTATCCGGGCGACGCTTTCCAACGTCCCAAGGGAAAGCTCGGCCTGCGGTTCCTGATTGCGGTGATCTCGATCGTGTTCTTCCTCCTGGTGATCGCCTACGGCGAGCGCATGACGGTTGTCGATTGGCGTCCGGCGCCGCCGCGCGGTGTGTTGTGGCTCAACACGGTCTGGCTGATCCTCAGCAGCATCGGGCTGCAATGGGCGCGAATGGGCGTGCGCAATGACCGCATCGACCGCGTCAGTGTCGGCCTGGTCGTCGGCGGCATTTTCGCCATCGCCTTCCTGACCGGGCAGTTTCTCGCCTGGCGGCAGCTCGACAGCCTGCCGGCCTTCGGCATTTCCAATCCGGCAATCGCCTTCTTCTATCTGATCACCATGGCGCATGCGCTGCATATGGTGGGCGGATTGGTGGCCTGGATCCGGACCATGGAGAAGGTGTGGCGAGGTTACGGCGTGGCGCGGATCCGCCAGAGCGTGGAGCTTTGCACCACCTATTGGCACTTTCTGTTGGTGATCTGGCTGGTGCTGTTCGGGCTCTTGTTCTCGGGCAACAGCCAGCTTGAGTTTCTGTTGAAAATCTGTGGGCTCAAATAGGTAGGAACGACGCATATGGCGCAAACGGCAACGTCAACCGCCGCGGGAACCCCGGCAACGCCTAACAATATGGAAGGCTTTGTCGCGGATTGGTCGTCGGACCAACGGGCGTTCAAGAACGTCCCGTGGGGCAAGGCGATGATGTGGATCTTTCTGCTGAGTGACACATTCATTTTCAGCTGCTTCCTGATCTCCTACATGACGGTGCGCAAGACGACCACCGTCGAGTGGCCCAATGTCAGCGAGGTCTTCTCGCTGAGCTTCGGCGGCGAGCCGATCCCACTGATCCTGATCGCGATCATGACTTTCATTCTGATCAGCAGCAGCGGCACGATGGCGATGGCGGTCAATTACGGCTACCGCAAGGACCGCAAGAAAACTGCGATCCTGATGCTGGTGACCGCGGCGTTCGGCGCCACCTTCGTCGGCATGCAGGCCTTCGAGTGGTCGAAGCTGATCCTCGAAGAGGGCGTGCGGCCCTGGGGCAACCCGTTGGGCGCCGCCCAGTTCGGCTCGTCCTTCTTCATGATCACGGGCTTCCACGGCTTCCACGTCTCGGTCGGCGTGCTGTTCCTGATCCTGATCGCCCGCAAAGTCTGGCGGGGTGACTACGACACCCAGCGAAAAGGCTATTTCACCAGCCGGAAAGGCAATTACGAATGTGTCGAGATCATGGGTCTCTACTGGCACTTCGTTGATCTGGTTTGGGTGTTCATCTTCGCATTCTTCTATCTTTGGTGAGGGCAGAAATGGCACAGCAAGCAGGCCAAAAGGCTGAAGAAGGCCAAACGCATCCGATAAGCGTCTACCTCAAGATCTGGTTTTTGCTGTTCGTTCTGAGTACGGCATCCTACCTGGTCGATTATTTCCACCTGGAAAGCTATCTCCGGTGGTCGCTGATCTTGATCTTCATGATGCTGAAGGCCGGATTGATCGTTGCCGTGTTCATGCACATGATGTGGGAGCGACTGGCGATAATGTACGCCATCATCCTGCCGCCGCTGCTGGTGGTGGTGTTCATGTTCATCATGGTGTTCGAGTCGGGTTACGGGTTCGCCAACCGGGGCATCTTCTTCCTTGGCGGGCCCTGACCGTCGATTGGCATTCAAGCAGACAAACAAGACGGGCCGCCAATGTGCGGCCCGTTTTTTTTGATTGCGGTGTCGCCGAGGGGTCGGGCACTCGCTAGATTTGTAATTGTGAGTGCATGCGGGACGCGGACTGCGCGCCGCCGGCGCTCATGACGTCCACCTGCAGGAGGCCCGATTATGAACGAACGCTCCATGATGACCGCGGTATTGCGGCGTTATCTGAGCCTGGCGCCGCTTCAGGTGGTGGCGCTGCTGGTCGGCCTGGGCTGGCTGGTGCTGTTCAATCTTCAGGCCTTCCGCTATGTCGTCGCCGAAAGCCAGCGCACCCGCGAGCGCGTCGATGCCATGTGGTCTGTCATCGTTATGCCCGAGGCGCGAGGCGGCGCGGTCAGCCGTAAGCAGGCCGCCGAGTATTTGCATGAGCAGGGCCAGTCGCTGCAACGCGTCAATCTGAAAGGCGCGTCGCTGGCGGCGCTGGACCTCCCGGGCGCCAACCTTCGGATGGCAATCCTGACAAACGCGGCGATGGAAAATGCCAACCTGCGCAGCGCCGACCTTTGGCGCGCCAGCCTCCGCGGAGCGCGTCTCAGCGGCGCCACCCTGCGCAACTCCCGGCTCACTGGCGCAAACCTCAGCCGCGCCCGCCTCGACAATGCCGATCTGCGCGCCAGCGACCTCGCGCAGGCGAACCTCACCGGCGCCGATCTGCGCGGCGCCAAGGTAACCGCCGCGCAACTGGCCAAGGCCTGCGGCGATCCGGCAACGCCGCTCAAGGTCGACGATGAGGCTCGGCCCGCGGCCCCATGGCCCAAGCCCTGCCCGGGAAACAAGTGAACGGCGGTTGGCGCATAATCCATTTGCGCGGTCCCGGGTCCGGCCCGCCGGACGGATATGTTCACGGCGAAAACGGCGTCCAAGAGGCTCGCGATTTCTCGCGGGCCGGCTATAATATCGGTCATGTCTGATCGTTCCGACTTCAACATCACACCTGTCCTGCCCTGGGCCTCGGGCGCGATGTTCGTGCTCATCGGCTTCTTCGCGCTGCTCATCGCGTCGCGCGCCGGAGGCTCGCTGATGTACTGGATTGGCCTTGGGATCTTCGTGGCCGCGATGCTCGCCATATTCTTCCTGATCGCCAAGGCCGCCGATCATTCGTGATTGAGCGGGCGTGATTGAGCGGGCGTGATTGAGCGGGCGGGCGGGCGTGAGTCGGCGTGAATAAGCGGGCGGGCACCAATGAGCCTCGGATGTGCATGAGCGGGCAATGTCGGCTGCCTTGGCGATGCCTGGTCGCAGCTGATGGAGCGGCCCGGCGATGAACCCCAAAATAAGGTCGCTGCTGGTGGCGATGCTCGGCGGCATGATGGCGGCATCGCTGCTGCACGGCGAAAAAGTCGTCGACCTGGGATTGGGCTTCCCGCGCGGCGGGTTGGGCGAAGGCGTCTCGATCGGGATCGTCGGCGCGGCGGTGGGCGCCGCCATCCTCATGATCTTCCGCATGCTGAGCGGCCTTATGGGCGACAGCGGGACAAACAGCGACAAAGAATAGCGGGCGCGCAGGAAAAAGGGCCCGGCCCTGATCGGCCGAGCCCTTTTCGCGTGCTGGTCGGGGAGAGAGGATTCGAACCTCCGGCCCCTACGTCCCGAACGTAGTGCTCTACCAGGCTGAGCTACTCCCCGCCATGGGCGCGTCGGGTGGGCCGAGTGCGGCGGTTATATAGGCAGACGGACGGCGATAGCAAGGCGCGCGGCGGCTCACCAATTCCCGGCTGCCCGGCGCGCTCGGCTGTCAGCGCCACGGTCATCTCGACTGTCACATTGAGCATGCTAAAATCATTACCGCCCTTTGCCCGCCCTGGCCCCGGAAAAGCTCAGAGAAGAGGAACGCCCCCCATGACACGCCTGATCCTGATCGCCTGCGCCATGATGCTTGCCGCTCCCGCCGCCATGGCCGAGGTCAAGTTGACCGAATGGACGCCAGCCTGCATCTGCAAGAGCGGCAATCCAGAGCGCAGCGAGCGGATCACCGCCGTCTTCCGCATCACCGACGCCAACAAGGCGGCGATGCGGCGCAAGATTTCTCAAGGCAGACTGGGTCTGGGCCAGTACGCGACCTTGCGCGGCAAGGCCTGCGGCCAGCCCAAGCTGTGCGGGCGGTCCTACGATTTCAAGCAAAAGAAGTACTACCCCAACACGCCGATCGCCGGGCCGGTCACGGTGCGCATCAACATGCTGATCAATGCGCCGGCCAAGCGCGATAGAGGCGCGAAGGTCTACCGGCTGAACAAAAAGTGGTTCCGGGTCGGCCACAGCTTCAAGGTCGGCGGCAAGCCGACCTCGCGCGACGTCGCCAAGGCATCGATCGAGTCGGCCAGCCGCGTCACCGTCTGGCGGCCGGTTTGCATCTGCCGCAGCGGCCACCCCGACCGCACGGACCGGATCACGGCGGTCTTTCGCATCACTGACGCAAACAAGGCGGCGATGATGCGCAAGATGCGCGACGGACGCCTGGGCTTGCGACAGAACGCGCGGCTCGTCGGCACGGCCTGCGACCGGCCGAAGGTTTGCGGCACCACCTACGACTTCAAGACCAAGGAGCGCTTTCCCAACACACCGATCGCGGGGCCGGTGACGATCCGCATCAACATGCTGATGAACGCGCCGGTGAAGCGGCCGCGCGGCGCCCAGGAGTATCAACTCGTCGAAGACCGTTTCCGGGTCGGCCAGCGCTTCAAGATCGGCGGCAAATTACGCTAGATCAGTCTGGCCGGCGGCGGACGAAGTGGAGGCTGGAGAGCGTCAACACCGTCTCGCCATGCTGGTTGACGGCCGCGTATTCTATGCGGATGACGTCCCGCCCGCCGGCCTCGCGCGCCGGCGAGACCTCGACCACCTCGGCCTCCACGTGGACCGCATCGCCGGCGCGCACCGGGCGGTGCCAGCGCAGCTTGTCGATACCGGGGGACCCCATGCCGCAAACGCTGAGCGCCCCGGTGTCGGCGAAGAGGCCGAAGGTGATCGAGGCGGTCAGATAGCCGGGAGCGATGAGGCCGCGATACATCGTCTCCTCGGCCGCAGCGGCGTCGGTATGATAGGGCAGATTGGCGTAGGCGCGGCCGAAGGCGACGATCTCCGCCTCGTCGACCTGGCGCGCCGCCGTCACGAAGCGCCGGCCGGGCTTGAAATCCTCGAACCAGAGATCGTCCGCAATCGCGCTGGCGGCGGGACGTTGATATGCAATTGCGTCGCTGCTCATGATTGGGGGCGAAGCTAGGGACTCGCCCGTGGCGAGGTCAAGGATGTAGACCGATCGCCCGAAAGTCCGCCGGAACGCCAAGTTGACAATCGCCGCCTACGCGTGATGCTTAGATTCTGGGCGCGCTATCCCAAAGGCCCCAGGCCACCGACCGCGAAGCAAGAACTGCAAAAAGGGGGAATTCCACCGTGGCAAATAACGCGGCCATCGCTGCGCCCGACGGCGTGACCCTGACGGGTGAGATCAAGCCCGACTATGAAGAAATCCTGACCGACGAGGCGCTCGCCTTCATTGCCGATCTGGAGCGGACCTTCGGCGCCCGGCGGCTCGAACTCCTGGAGCGGCGCACGGAAATCCAGGTAAAGCTCGACGATGGCTGGCTGCCCGACTTCCTGGACGAGACCAAATCCATCCGCGAGGGCGACTGGAAGGTTGCGCCCATTCCCAGGGACCTGCTCGACCGGCGCGTCGAGATTACGGGGCCAGTGGAGCGCAAGATGGTCATCAACGCCCTCAACGCCGGGGCCAAGATGTTCATGGCGGATTTCGAGGATTCCAACGCGCCGACCTGGGACAACAATATCCAGGGGCATCTCAACCTGCGCGATGCGGTGCGCGGCAGCATCACCTATGACGATCCCCGATCGGGCAAGCATTACGAGCTCGGCGAGAACACCGCGACGCTGTTGGTGCGCCCGCGCGGCTGGCACCTGCCGGAAAACTATATCCGGGTCGACGGCAAGCCGATGTCGGGCGCGCTGGCCGATTTCGGGCTCTTCTTCTTCCACAATGCAAACGAGCAGCTGAAGCGCGGCAGCGGGCCATACTTCTATCTGCCCAAGCTGGAAAGCCATGTCGAAGCGCGGCTCTGGAACGACGTCTTCGTTCATGCCCAGAAGGCACTCGGCATCAAGCGCGGCTCGATCAAGGCGACGGTGCTGATCGAAACGATCATGGCCGTCTTCGAGATGGACGAGATCCTCTACGAGCTGCGCGACCACATGGCCGGCCTCAATTGCGGCCGCTGGGACTACATCTTCAGCTACATCAAGAAGTTCCGGAACCGAGCCGATTTCATCCTGCCCGACCGGGCGCAGGTGACGATGACGGTGCATTTCCTGCGTTCGTATTCCCAGGAGCTGATCAAGACCTGCCACCGCCGGGGCGCCTTCGCGATGGGCGGCATGGCGCCGCAGATCCCGATCAAGAACGACCCGGAGGCCAACGACGCGGCGATGGCCAAGGTCCGCGCCGACAAGGAGCGCGAGGCCGGCGACGGCCATGACGGCACCTGGGTCGCACACCCGGGGCTGGTGCCGATCGCCATGGAGGTTTTCGACCGCATGATGCCCGACGCCAACCAGCTTGCCCGCCAGCGCCAGGACGTGCATGTGACCGCCGCCGATCTCCTGAAGGTGCCTGAGGGCACGATCACCGAGGACGGGGTGCGCATGAACATCAATGTCGGCATCCAGTACACCGAGGCCTGGCTGCGCGGAAACGGCTGCGTGCCGATCTACAATCTGATGGAGGACGCGGCCACCGCCGAGATTTCGCGCTCGCAGCTCTGGCAATGGCGCAAGCACGGCGCGGCGATCACCGACGGGCCCGAGATCGAGGACGAGTTGCTCGAGCGCCTGTTCGCCGAAGAGATGGAAAAGATCAAGGAGCTGGTCGGCGAGGCGTTCTTCAGCGCCGGCAAATATGACGAAGCCCGCGATCTCTTCTGGGACATGACGGTCGCGGACGAGTTCCAGGAGTTCCTCACCCTGCCCGCCTACGAGCGGCTGAGCGCGAACGCCTGAGGGGGCCCGGTCCGCCCTACCCTAACGCGCCCCGAAGAGCCGCTTGCGGCACTGGCTGATGTGGTTGCGCATGTTGTCGCGCGCGGCTTCGGCGTTGCCGTCGAGGATCGCGCTCACCACCTGCTCGTGCTCCTTCAGCGCAAACGCGGCGTGTTTGCGGCGCGAGGCCGCCGGCAGGGTCTTGGAGATATTGAGCCCGAACAAGATGTGCGGGCGGATCGAGACCATGATCGATTCCAGGAACTGGTTCCGCGCCACGCTGGCAAGGCGGACATGGAAATCGGCGTCCTCGGTGGTCTGGCCGGTGCCGTTGACCGTGATCTGCCGCAGGGCGGCGAGGTGGTTGCCGAAGAAGCGGGCGTCGTCGTCGGTGCGACGTTTGGCTGCGAGATAGGCGATCTCGCCCTCCATCGCGATCCGGCATTCATAACATTTCTGCAGATCGGCCAGGCTCTCCACCGCCGCGAAGGGCGAGCTCTCGCGCTCGTTCGTCCTGCACACCACGGTGCCCGAGCCCTGACGCGATGCGACGAAGCCCTCGCTCTTGAGGCGCCCCAGCGCGGTCCGCACGGTGGAACGCGACATGCCATAGTCGCGGGCGATCCGCTCTTCGGGCGGCAGCCGCGTATCGGCGGGGAAATCCCCGCTCAGGATGCCGTTCAGCAGATCGGTATATAGCCGGTGGCTGAGCCGGCTCTTGCCGACGAGCACATTCTCGTTCATGCGACCTTCCCCCGGTCCGGGGCCCTTCGACGGCTGCCGCCAAGCGGCCGGGTGGACCCTTCGTGACCGAACCAGTTCCGAGCATCACCTCCCGGAACCATCAAACTGCCAGGCTCCAAACTAGGCCAAGGCTGGGAGA
>Ga0209633_10001872_pt1 | contig 20987 bp, 18 predicted proteins | sample Cruoilmetagenom1_FD_187290 | JGI IMG/M metagenome (GOLD analysis project Ga0209633, IMG submission 187290) | Oil polluted marine microbial communities from Coal Oil Point, Santa Barbara, California, USA - Sample 1 (SPAdes) (version 2) | ecosystem: Environmental > Aquatic > Marine > Oil seeps ... | reverse complement strand
GGTGATTTTCTACCGCAGTCAAGTCCAGGTAAGGCTGCGACAGCGGCACCGACTACAAATGTAGGCGCCTTGGCAAAGTTAGGGACTAGAGAATAAGCACTTCCAGTAGCGTAAGATGAGTTCGCTTTGAATTTATCGCCTTCACCGCCAACACCAAACTGAATTCTTCCTGCATACAGTAAATTGGAATCACGGCTTTTTCCGTTTGTGCCGTCACCGTTAAACACACCGGCTGAGTAAGAAAAATTGTACTTAGGTCCCAGTCCTCCCATTAAAGCGACACCACGGTCTCTACCTAGTCCGAACTCATCGTCTACAATCGATCTGAAAACAAACTGCAGAGCTGAAGATGAATTAAGCTGCTGCCTTCCGAATGGAACCTTCCACTGTCCTACTCTAGGCATAATATTGTTGTCATAGGCAGCGGTGAAAAACATATCCCTTAATTCCAGACCGCTCTTAGCTTCAACCTGAATCATGTAAAGAAACCAAGGTTTAAATGCAAACCCATCCCATTTAAACCTGAGTCTAGCAACGCTAAAGTCGGTTGAAGTATTCCCTACTTCCGGGTCATCGACAGTCATACGAAACTGACTCATAATTCTGAACCTCATTTTAAACATATCCCCAGCCTGGAAAGTAAATCCTTTCTTATACTGAGCTTTAAACTTGTTATACCAGGCGTCTTTTTGTTCTTCCTTTATCTCGGCTACAGCTTCTTTATCAGCCTCTCTAGCATTTTCCATTAGCTTGATCTGCTGTTTTAAAGCCTCAATCTGCTGCTGATTCTGGCGCTGGATCGCATCGATCTGCTGTTTTAAAGCCTCGATCTGAGCTTTCGTAGACTCAGCTTTTGTGGCAGCACTAAAAAGCGGCATTACAATAGCTGTAAATATTATTAACTTTAAAAGCAATTTCATCTCTCTACTTCCTCCTTATAAACAGATATGAACTAGAAGATATAGAAGTTAAATAAATTTGATGTGAAATTAATGTTAAGATTCGGTTAAGTATTGGATGAGCTTCTTGCAACTAGAGAGCTATGATTTAATCTATACTCAAAATTAATAATCTAAATTAGTGCAGGAAGTGGAATAAACAATGTCAGAAAAATTAATAACTATAGTGGATGATGAGGAAGACATAGTAGAGCTTGTGAGCCATCATTTAAAACGTGAGGGTTTTAAAGTAAAAGAATTCCATAATGGAAGGGATTTTCTATCTTATATTGAATCCGTCCTGCCTGACCTTGCAGTTTTGGATATTATGCTCCCAGGTATAGATGGTCTTGAGATATGCAGGATATTAAAGAATAAAAACGCTACAAGCTCCATACCTATAATAATGTTAACCGCGAAAGCTAGTGAAGCTGATGTAGTAGTTGGGTTGGAACTAGGGGCTGATGATTATATCGTTAAGCCATTTAGTCCAAGGGAGTTAGTGGCTCGAGTAAAAAGTGTTCTCAGAAGAACAAGCGTGTCAGAAGATGTAGGAAACGTTATTAAGATTGGTCCAGTTATAGTTAACACTGAAAAATATGAAGTCAGTGTTGATAACAACAAGCTAAATCTTACCACTACCGAATTCAAAATCCTTGAAGTGCTTGCCGAAGGAAAGGGCCGAGTATTTACCAGAGACCAGCTTTTAAAAAAGAAACGGCTTTGGGGAGATGACAAATTAGTATATGATAGAACAATAGATGTACACATAAAAAACCTGAGAGAAAAACTGGGTATAGCTGGAAACATGATTAAAACAGTAAGAAGCATAGGCTATAAATTAGAAGAGTAGGTATCAGTTGAGCATATTTTGGAAACAGTTTATATCTAGCTTTCTGATTATTGTCTTAGTTCTATTTATTTTCACTTTTCTTATTATTGGGGAATTAAATAAGTACGATAAATCCCTTACCAAAGAAAGGCTGCTCACCACGGCTAACCTTAGCACAGAAGTTCTTGTACCTTCCTTAGAAAATCCAAAGATAGATGAGGTCCAATCTATAGTATCTAGTCTAGGGGGAAAAACGGGGGTTAGAATTACAATTATAGATGATAACGGCGTGGTCTTAGGCGACACTGATAAAAACCCCCGGGAAATGGAAAACCATTCTGAAAGGCCTGAAATTAAAAAGGCATTCAATAATGAGATTGGGGAGAGCTCCCGTTATAGCTCAACCCTTCAAAAAGAGATGTTCTATGTCGCAGTTCCGTATCAACAAAAGAACGGGGGAAGCCTAACAGTTATAAGAACGTCGCTTCCTTTAAGTATTATCCAACAAACCCTATTACCGCTTGAATCAAAAGTTATCTATATGGGTATTGCATTAACAATATTTGCCTTACTTCTATCATTTGCCGTATCAAAAACAACCACTAAATCACTTTCCGGAATAATTAGTATCTCCGAGGAACTAGCCAAAGGTAATTTAAATGTCGATATACCGGTATCTGAAAGCAAAGGTGAAATACCTAAAATAACAATGGCGTTAAATCATATGGCTCAAAAACTAAATGAAGTATTCATACAACTATCTCATGAAAAGACCCAACTTGAAGCCGTCCTCAGCGCTATGAGTGAAGGCGTAATGGTTGTCTCAGAGAAAGGAAATATAATAATTATTAATGATGCATTAAAAAAGATGTTTAATCTTATGGATGAACCTTTTCAAAAACCATACTGGGAGGTTCTTAGAAATAGGGACGTAATAAAATTAATAGATGGTGTGCTTGAAAGCTGGAAGCCTGATAATAAGGAAGTTTTCTATCTATATCCTGAAGAAAGATATTATCTGGCAAATGTCATTCCACTTAAATCACCGGAAAAGGAAATAATTGTGGTAATGTTTGACATCACGGAATTCAAAAGATTAGAAAACATTAAAGCAGATTTTATTGCCAATGTATCACATGAACTTAGAACACCGCTCACAGCTATAAAAGGCTATACAGAAACTCTGGAAGAAGATGCATTCGAAAATCCTCAGGAACAAAAGCATTTTTTAAAAATTATTAAACGACACGCTGATAGGCTTATTAATATAGTATCGGACCTCTTGGTATTATCTGAGGTTGAGGGTAGGGATGCATTATCTGAGGAAAATGACAATGGCGACTTTGAGGATGTGAATATTGACGAAGTCATTAGATCATCTCTTGAAGCTTTAAAATCAAAGGCCATAGATAAGGAACTGAAAGTTTCATTCAAACCATCAGTTAACGATCATATTATTACTGCTAACAGATATCTTCTTGAGCAAATGTTTATTAATTTGATTGACAATGCAGTTAAATACACACCTGAACTTGGTGAAATTGGGATTGAAATAACTGACCAGAATAAAGATCTTTTAATAGAAATTTATGATACGGGAATTGGAATCCCCAAAGAGAGCTTGCCTAGAATTTTCGAGCGCTTCTACAGGGTGGATAAAACACGATCTAGAAAAATGGGCGGTACAGGTCTTGGACTTAGCATAGTAAAACACATAGTAATAATTCACGGCGGAAAAATAGATGTTAAAAGCGAAGAAGGCAACGGAAGCAGATTCTGTATAAGCTTACCTAAAAAAGTCTGATAGAATTTTCAAACTTTATAAGATCAAGTCCCCCGCAGGATAAGAACCCAGAACTTTCAGATAAATACAGCTTCTATCCAGTTTTTTAAGTAAGGACTTTATAACTTTATCTTCGGAATGTCCTTTGAAATCTACAAAAAATAAATACTCCCAAGGTCTTTCCTTAGATGGCCTGGATTCGATTTTTGTAAGATTAACTTTAGCATCAGCAAAAGGTTGAAAAAAAGATTTTTGAAGAGCGCCTGGTTTATCCTTTAAAGTGAACACAATAGAGGTACGATCGTCCCCAGTTGGTTTATTGGTTTTATTGCCAATTACAAAGAATCTTGTCGTATTTAGGCTACTCTCTTCTATATTGTTTTGAATAATGTTTAGTTTATATATGGAAGCTGCATACTCACTTGCTATTGCTGAAACGCTCTTCTTCTTAGAAGCAAGCCTTGCTGCTTCAGCAGTACTTGCTGTTTCTATAACGTCTCTATCACCCAAATTTTTATTCACCCATTTCTTACACTGGGCTATTGCTTGTGGATGAGAGGCAACAATACTGACATCCTGGATTTTTCCAGTTTTGGATAAAAGAAAGTGGTTTATCCTTTCAAATAATTCAGCAGTAATTCCAAGATGAGTTTTTGATAATAGATCAAGAACGATACTCACAGAGCCTTCTATTGAGTTTTCAATTGGAACAACTCCAAAAGAAACTCGACCATTCTCAACTTCTTCAAAAATTTCCTCAAAGCTTCCTACAGGCATGAGCTCTGATGAGCCACCAAATTCATTGAAAGCTGCCTGGTGAGAAAAGCTTCCTTCTGGTCCGAGGTATGCGACTCTGGTCGACTCTTGAAGCGAACGGCAAGCTGAGATTATTTCTCTGAAAATTTTTAAAACTGAATCGTCTGATAGCGGGCCTGAATTAATTTTTTTTAATTTGTTTTCAATTAATTTCTCTCTTACCGGATCATAAACACCAACGGAATTTTCCATTTTGAGCTTTCTAATCTCAAGCGCTATACCACCCCGCTCGTTTATGAGATCTAGTATCTCCTGATCGAGAGAATCTATCTTGTTTCTTAGTTTATCAAAGTTATTTGAGGAACCCATTTGTTACCTGCTATTAAGGTTTGAGAGAATGATAGCAACAGGGCAATTATAAGTCAAATAGAATCAAATCTTATTAGAGCGATTAAAACCGCAATTAGATTAAGGAATAAATTAAAGCCCACGTTTCTGCTTATCTGAGTCTAACAGAGCTGCCTTTTCCAGAACAGTTTTATTAACATAAATTGGAGAATTCATTCTCGAGGCAAGCGCTATTGCATCGCTTGGGCGGGCGTCAATCTTTGAAACCTTTCCGTTAACCGAGACCTCGACCTGAGCGTAGAAAATCTCATCACGTAAATCAACTATTACAATCCGCTCGACTTTAGCATTCATTGTCCTTATAATTGCTGCTATTAAATCATATGTAAGGGGACGCGGAGCTACCATCTCAGACAGGCCAAGCTCAATTGACCGCGCCTCACAAAGTCCAATCCAAATCGGGAGGATCGAATTTTGATCTTTATCCGTCAAGAGCACAACGGGAGTCCGTACATTCTGATCAAAGGCAATTCCTTTTATCTCCATCTCTTGAATTGTGGCTTTATCTTTATTTGCTTCTGAGTTGAAACTTGAAGTAGATAAAACAAGTAAAGTTAATAAAAAGATTAACCCAAAATATTTATGTTTCATGATATCACCCATTGAGAAGGATATCATAAACTAGGCATGAAAACTGTTATTATTTAGCTAGAATAGCGCAAGATTAATTATTAGAGGGCTTAGGTGAATGGTCGTACTATTTTTCACCAATCATATAACGGCACCCGTTAGGACCTATTTTTGCCGAGTGAACATCACCTGCAGGAACGTCAAACCTTTCTCCTGGTTTATAAGTAATTGTTTGCCCCTCTGATGTTACTGTGATATCGCCGTCTAAAACAATATGGGCTGTTATGCCGGAATGTGTGTGGTCGGGATAGAATGAATTAGGAGAATCTCGGTGTACAAAAATACCAGAAAAACCTTCACTCATAAGCTGTTCTTCTAATTCTTGTTCAGTCAAAACAAAAAACCTCAAAATACTTTTTTAGAACTAGAACCTCTTGATTGAACCCTTTTCAAACCTCGGGTTCATTACAGTGCCCAATATCTTACCTCCTAGACTTCCGTCCCTATGCTGAGCTAAGTATGGAGACAAGAAGGTTTTGTATTTGGCAAGGTCATTATCTGTGATTTCAACCCTATATCCCAAATCTAAAATACCGCCTTTGGACATCTCCCAAATTAGTGGTGTTGTTCCAGTAATTTGTAAGTCAATTCCGTCACCTTTAACGCTTAACTCGTCAATATTTGTTAACTCTCCTTCTATGTTGCCATTAAATTTTGATGTGAGGTTTTCCAATGAAGGCAGCTTCATACCTTTTACTTTGATGTTATCTAACTTAAGCCCGTTGACCTCAAAGCTAAAGTCTCCTCTAGGTGTAGGGTCAAATTGAACAAACAGCTCTCCATTTAAAGTGCCGTTAATCAATATGTCTGCTTTACCCCCTTCAGAAAGTAAATTGGGAATAGCATCTACTTTCATATTCTCTATTTCCGCTTTTAACTCTTGTATACCATTATTATCTTTGCTAACTCTAACTGCCCCTTGTATTTCTCCTCCGTGCAACTTCGCAGTAAAAGGAATTTTAGGTGAATCAGAAAAGACCGAAAATATTGAAGGTTTAATGGTTATAGAATCCAGTTCTAAAAACTGATTGGGTGATTTATGAATTGTTACCCCTTTAAGATTAATATTGAATAAAGGAGAAACATCGGCAGTTTTGATATCAACCTTATAAGGCGCGCTGTTTTGTATTTCTGAGATAATTCGTTGTTTAACTATATCCCCAGGAAATGTCATAATCAAAAAGACAAAGAACGCTATTACAAAGAAGGAAATGTATGATAGAGGTACTATATGTTTATAATTTCTGATTTTATCTTTCATTTCAGCCTATCTGTTTAAACTCGTATGTAGACACGCGCAGCTTCACTATCATCGAATTGGATTTTCCATATTTCGTGCTTATATTTAGATTTGAAATTTTTAGTGAGGACTTATTTTGAAGTTTGTACAAAATATCGACCAAAGTATTTAGCGATATCTTATTTAATTCTATATCGACACTTTTTTCCTCATAAAAGTCTTCATCAAAATTTGATCTGGAGTTTACATCTCTTATTGAAAAATTCTTTCTATCAAGTTTCTCATTCAAGAGTATTTTCTCTACTACCGAAATAAGCGCTTCGTTCTCTTTCTTTATTTTGTTAGATAACTCAACAATCTTCTTATTTGAATCCTCATATTCAGCTTTTAGAGCCTTTACTTCCTTAAGCTCTTCTTCAAGCTGAACAGATCTTTTTTGCAATGCAGCGGTTCCTGAAGAATATGAGTGAAAAACAAGATAGATGAATATAACAAGTATAGCTGAAACACCCAGGAGTAGAGCTCTTCTATCTCGCTCTGTAGCAGTTAGGGTGTAAAATTTCTCCCGAGCTTTTTCGATAAGTTCTTGAATCTTTTGTTTTATTGAATCCGTATCCATGTTAAGCCTTTGCTTTTAGTACTACCGATATCTCAAATTTTGTATTACCGTCCTGCGCATTTCCAGTTTGGTTTCTGGTAACCGTTTCAAACATGCCGGACTTTTTAAGAGCTTCTTCTATTTCTGCAACTTCCTGATATGATCCGCATATACCCTGTATCTTTATTTTATTTGCGCTTTCAAACTTTATTTCATTGACTGTTAACTTGAGGCTTTCCGGCAAGCTACTTGAAATATCTTTCAAAGCATCGAGCGGTGTTTGGTCACCCTGAACTCCTTCTATCAAATCAAGCTTTTCTCTAACCTTACCAACTTCGCTTTGCATGTATAGTATGGGTTTGGGAATTACCTTTACCTCAGGGAACGTATCCTTAACCACCTGGGTTATTTGAGTTTCCATTTCACCCACGTTGCTCTTGAGTTCATAATATGAAGAAGCTGAAGTATATATAAGAAAGAGTATTAAGATTCCTAACAATATGCCAGGAACCATGGATACCTTCCTTAGCTCATTGTCTACCCCGACGTATTTAAATTCATCCTTCCTGAAGTTTAAATATCCATTTTTAAAAGAGCTTCCATATAGCGCTAATGCATAAGACTTAGCATATAATGGAGATTTATCAGCGCCAAGATCTGGAATATATATCTTTCTAACATCTATATTGAGCCGGTCTTTAAGAAAATCACTCATACCATTTATAAGTGATAATGGGCCTGAAATCTCAACGGTCTTGATATTGTCTTTAACTTCAAGCTCGAAAAACTGCACAGTCTTTTTAATCTCACTAAGTATCGGGGCAAAACATTCTTCAATGTTTGCCTCGCCTTCTTCCCCAATATCAAATTGGCTAAAATCCTGATTATAACCCAGTTCTTTATTCTGACTGAGTTTATTTAAAAATAACTCAACGGGCTTAGTTGAGGACCTGACTCGTCTGATTCCATTTTCATCAAATAATGCATAGCTAATTTCACTATCACCAATATCTATAAGCAGTAAGGGCCTCTCGCTAGGAAGAAACTCATTAAGTGCGCTAAAGGCTAATGGCGTGTAAGTGATAATTTTAGGATCTATGCCGTGTCCATTTAAAGATCCGACTAAATCTGCGACTTGTTCTTTTTCAAAAACACATACTAACGCCTCACTTTCTGATCCATTTTTGACAAGATGATAACCGTGTATTTTTTCCTTAGGATCAAAGGTTGAAAGATTCTCAAGCTCGTATTCATAAACCTGGTTTATCTTCTTAGGATCAGAAAAGGGGAAATTGATAACTCTGATAGACGTTGGATTTTCGGAAATGGAAGCTGCTATATCGCCCTTTGGCAGAGAATAAGCTTTAAATACTTCAACTAGTGAATCAGAGTCTCCTTCAGATGTGGAAGATAATTCAGTTCTAATTGTCTGTAACAATTGAACATCCCTTAATCCTTTCTTAATTAGGGAGACCTTAATATCCTTACTACCTATATCTAATCCGACAAATCGTCCGTACATGGTTTAAGTAATCTACTTAATCTTATAGTTTAAATCTAAAGCAAAGGTACTTTAAAGTCAAATAAAATTACATTGCTCTAGCCCTAGTGAGAGTGAGCACCTGAACTTTGTAAGCACCTGATTTAAGTAGCATTTTAGAACACTCATCACTCGTTGAGCCAGTTGTAAACACATCATCTACTATTAACACTGACTTATCTTTATAGCTCTTACCCTTTGCAATCGAAAAAGCTCCCTTTACATTTTTTCTTCTATCATTCTCATTTCTTATTTCTATCTGCGGAATGGTATCCCTTGTCCTCTTAAGTCCGAATATTTCACATTCGACCCCTTTATACTTTGCGAGTCCGCTTGCAAGAATTACAGATTGATTGTACTCCCTATGTCTTAATTTATCTATATGTAATGGGACAGGCACTACAGAGTCAAATTCATCTAAATCATTAGGGAAATTAGTTTTTATAATCTCTAAAAGAAGGTCTCCGTAACTTAATTTACCTTCGTACTTAAAACTTATTATTAGATCTCTGATGTTGCCCTCGTAAATAGCAATTGAGCGCGCCTTTTCAAAACAATATCTGTCTTGAATACATTTGCCACAAAGATGTTTTGTATCATTATATTCCAATCTTGAATCATCTTTAACCTGATTATCAAAATATCCAAAGGGAACGCCGCATTTATTGCAAAAATTCCAATTGTTAATGAATCTTATGTCGCTTATACATGTATTGCAAAGCTTTCGATTTTTCAGGGATGTTTTATGACAAGAAGGACAGATTTTAGGAAACAAAATATCAAGCATATATTAAAAAGTTACTATTGCTAGCGGTGATGTCGAGTTAATTGTTTGACCCAATTTCAAGCTGACATTATCAAAGGCAATTTTAGGATACAACAACAAATTACGCTATACCCTCATAGGCATAATAACAGACATATAGACCTCATCGTCATCGGGTTTAATCACAGCAGGGCTAAGCTCATCGATAAGCCCTATTTGAACTTTTTCCTGAGTAATAGCCTCTAGCACATCCATAAGATACCTAGCATTAAATCCAAGTTCTGAAGGTTCTCCGGAATAGTCTAGTGGAATAGATTCTTTGGCTTCACCAAATTCAGGCGAAACTGAAACCAGAGTCATTGCGCCTTTTTCAATATTAAGTTTTACGCTTCTAGTTTTTTCTGAAGAAAGTATGGATACCCTTTTTAAGGCACTTAAAAGTTCGTCCTTTCCTATACTTATTGTTACTTTTGTTACTTCTGGGGTTACTTGTTTGTAGTCTGGAAAATCAGCGTCTATAAGCCTTGCTATAAGAACTATATTCTCTCCCTCGGCCATAAAGAAGTTATCCCCCACACCAATCCTGACTGTCTCTGACAACCTTAAGACTTTCCTTAGCTCAGCAACACCCTTTTTGGGAACCACAAACCCCTTATCAAATTTAACCCCGCCGTCAATCTTCTTTTCTACAAGTGATAAACGATGTCCGTCTGTAGCCACAAGCCTCAAGTTTTTCTCACTCGACTCTTCAAAATATATACCAGCAAGATTTCTTCTCAGTTCATCCGGAGAAACTGCAAATATAGTTTTGGATATCATGTCCTCTATTAAAAAACTCTCTACACTAAATAAATTATCTGAATGTAATTCTGGGATAATTGGAAAATCCTCGCTCGGGAGCCCCGCAATCTTAAAGTTTGCAGAAGAGCTTCTTATTTCAACCCAATGGTTTCCTATCTCTTCAATCTCAATCTGACCATCTGGAAGCTCTTTAACAATCTCATATAATTTTCTTGCCGGTATTGCCAAACTACCTTCTTTTTGAACTTCGGCATCACACCAAGTACTCATAGTTGTTTCAAGATCAGTTGTTGAAAGTTCAATCTTGTTATTTTTCAAAGTAACTAGAACATGAGAGAGAACAGGCATAGTAGCGCGCCTTTCTGAAATCCCTTGAACCAAACCTAATTTTAGTGAGAAATCCTGTACCTGGGTTTTAAATTTCATATCTCTACTCCTATTTCTATAATATTAAATATTATTCTTATATATAGTAGTAATAATAGTAGGGTATGTGAATTTGTGGACAAATACCCTCTTTGCACCGTTTTCAAAGTGATGTTTCATGTTTTTTGTGTTGATAGACATGTTGATATTTTTTGTGGTTTATTAACTCTTATCCACAGGAACTTAATCATATACACATTTTAACTTTTTATCCACAAATACACTCACAGAGTTACACACCGTTTATCCACTCATAAGAGTTTCAATTTTTCTAGATAAAGAATCCACAGTATTTGTTAGCGAGGGGTCGTTTCCTAGAAGTTTTTCAATTTTTTTAACTGCGTGTATAACAGTAGAATGATCTTTACCTCCAAACTTTTCCCCTATTTCAGGATATGAGGCTCCGGTGTATCTGCGCGCTAAATACATAGTAACTTGTCTGGGTACAGCTATGTTTTTTTGCTTTCTTTCCGATTTTAGATCCTGCACTCTCATTCCGTAAAAGTTTGCAACTTCTTTCTGGATACTTTCTATAGTGACAAATCTATTGTCCTGATTTTTTACTATATTTTTTAATACCTCTTTGGCAAGATCTATAGAAATCTCTGCATTAAGCAGTTTTGCATGAGCAATTATATTTGTCAGTGTTCCCTCTAATTCTCTAATATTTGATGTAGTGTTCTTTGCAATATAAAGTCCGACTTCATTTGGTAACACAATCCCTTGGCTCTCAGCTATATTTTTAATTATAGCAATCCTGGTTTCAGTCTCAGGAGGTTGTATATCTGTTATTAGGCCCCATTCAAATCTAGATCTGAGCCTTTCCTCTAAATATGACATGTCTTTTGGAGATTTATCACTTGTGAGAACAATCTGTTTTTTGGATTCATATAGTGTATTAAAGGTATGGAAGAACTCCTCTTGGGTGCTCTCTTTGCCTGCAATAAACTGTATGTCATCTATAAGGAGTACATCACAGCCAAACCTGTATCTGTTTCTGAACTCTTCCATCTTGTTTGATCTAATACTATTTATCACCTGGTTTGTAAAGTGCTCTGCGGATATACAGCACACCCTCGCCATGTTTGAAGTTGATTTTAAGACCTCGTTTCCTATTGCGTTTATCAGGTGAGTTTTTCCAAGCCCAACTCCACCGTAAATAAAAAGCGGATTGTAAGCTTCTCCGGGCTTTCTTGCTACAGCAGTAGATGCTGCGTGAGCGAACTGATTGCTTGGTCCAACTATGAATTTATTAAAAGTATAGTTGGGACTCAAAAAGCCTGTAAATAAATCAGATTTTTGCTCTTTTTGCTTATTGAGCTTTTTAGACTGAATTATATTTTTTGAGTCATGATCACTATCTTCCGATATGATTTTTACTTGCGCATCAATGTGATAAATTTCTTTTACCGTATCGCCAATAAATTCCAGATAGTGATTTTCAATCCAGTCTCTGTCAAACTCATTTTTTGCCATTAGTACTAAAGAATTTTCAGACTCGGCAATAGCCTTAAGTGGTGAAAACCAGAAGAATACTTGTGGATTAGATTTCTTTTCTATCCTTTTAAGTATTTCAGCCCAGTCTAAATTTTTTGGAGGGATTCCTGAGTCCAACCTTTCTTGCGAAATAGAATTAGGAAGGTCAGATTGTGTAATAAAAAATTCTAATCCCCTATCATCATTAGCGCTTTCCGAAAATAGGGATCTAAGATCATTTTTTTTGGGCGTTCGTTTAGTAGTCAATTATCCTCCGATACTCCTTCTCAAAAGACAACTTATCCACAATTTATCAACAGCATGTGGATAACTTTCGTGTAGAAAATTTGTCTATGAAGAGTCCCATCCAATCCAGTAGAATACATCCTAACAGATCATAAAATACCTTGTCAAGTATTTTTTTATTATTACGTGATTACAGTGAGTTATATGAGATTTTTGGCTACCAATTTCTTGTCGCTTTTTTCACCAAAATAGGAAGAATTGAGAAGTTATCCACAGGTTTTAATGCCCTTGTTATTTGCAAATAACTGAAAACATAGATTTTTTTAAGAAATTTTCCACAAAATATTTCTTGTTTTTTTTTGCTATTTATTATGCTGAAAAATTATCTTCCTGAGCGTATTGCATACCCTTTTTTTCATCTACACTATTAAGTAAAAATGCGCCTACTATAAAGAACGCCACAAGCGATATAATACTTAGCCTGCTTGAGCCCGCTAATTGTGATACTATAGCAAAAACCAATGGTCCAGCAATACCAGCGAATTTCGAGCTCATTCCGTAGAAACCATAGAATTCCCCGGTTTTAGACCTAGGTAGCATAGAACCAAACAAGGATCGGCTTAGAGCTTGAGTACCGCCCTGAACTGTGCCTACTAAAAATGCGAGTATCCAAAAATGAAGCGCAGTCTGCATGAAGTAACCGCCTATAGAGATCATAGTGTATACAAATAAACCAACCATAATTGAGTTCTTAGTCCCGATATATGATGCAAGCCGACCAAAAGCAAATGAGAATGGAATCCCTACAAACTGGGTCATAAGAAGGGCGCCTATCAAGGACGTCTGATCAATGCCTATCTCAGCTCCGTAGATAGCAGCCATTTTAATTATCGTCCCGATCCCGTCGTTGTATACCCAGAAGGCTATTAAGAAGAGGAATAATTGTTTGTAGCTTCTAAGTTCTTTAAATGTATTTCTAAGTCTTTTAAAGCCGCCAGTGAGGGGATTATTGTACTTTACTTTATTTTCTTCGACCTTAGGTTCTTTAACATTTCTAATAATAGGGATAGTAAATACTGTCCACCATATCGATACGGTGATAAAAGATAGCCTTGTGGCAAGTATTTTATCTGCCATTAGCTCAATCATTAAAATGTTTATACCAAGGAGAATTCCCCCTCCTAAGTACCCAAGGGCGTATCCTTTAGTGGATACCTGATCAATTTTTTGAGGGCTTGCAACATGAGGCAATAATGAATTGTAAAAAACGTCGGAAACCGCAAACCCTATATTTCCTATAATAAAAATTATCGAAGCCATCAACCAGTCGCCAGTTGTCACAAAATAAAGTAGCGCAGTAGCAAATATTCCAATACCTGCAAAAGTCATTAAGAGCTTTTTTTTAGCGCCAGAGTAATCAGCAATGGCACCCATTATGGGCGCTAATAAGGCTGTTATTAAGAGTGCTCCTGCCGTAGTGTATCCCCAGTAAGCTGTTGCTGTATTTCCCGGCAGATTGGCACCTGCTACTTGGCTATAGTAAACCGGCAGCAGTGCCGACATGACTGTAGTAGCAAATGCAGAATTTGCCCAGTCATACATGCACCAGCTCAGGATTTCACCACGTTTACTTTTATGAGAACCTTTTGTCATTATTTCCTTTGAACGGCATCTTGAGACAATAGCGTCCTTAGATTATTTAGTATTATTATTGGAAATCCTCCAAAAGCCAATGACTTAAACACTTTTAAGAATTTTTAATAGGATCCCAGCAGTTAACTTGAAACCTTTTAGATATATACGCACTTTTAATGTTATTCGATTTGTTCTCTAAATGGTAATTATTCCCACCTAGTAATTGCTTGAAATTAGTCCCAATTTATGCGATAATAAATTCACTTACGGATTAGAGGCTGGATAAGGAAATAAATCGCCCGGAGGCTATTATGCTAAGTAAAGAAATTCAAGACGCACTTAACAATCAGATAAAGAACGAATACTTTTCCTCTTACACGTACCTTTCCATGGCCGCATACTGCGAATCAATAAACATGCAGGGTTTTGCAACCTGGATGAGACTACAGAGCCAGGAAGAACTTGCTCATGCAATGAGGCTCTTTGATTATGTCCTTAACCGCGACGGACACGTTGTTCTTCATTCGATAGATAAACCACAGGCTAAGTTCAAGTCTTTAAAAGAGATATTCCAGATAGTTCTGGATCACGAAAGGGAAGTTACAGGAATGATAAACAAGCTCTATGAGCAGGCGATCAGTGAAAATGATCATGCCACCGCTGTAGAACTGCAGTGGTTTATTCAGGAGCAAGTAGAAGAAGAAAAAACCGCAAATGAGGTTTTAGATAAACTTAAGTTGGCAGGCGATAGCGGTTCCGCTCTCCTTATTTTGGATACACAGCTATCTGAGAGGAGTACTGCTCAATAGCTGCTTAATATTGTTCAATCAATGGATTTTGATTTAAAATACAAATCCCATTTAGGGCCAAACTCCTAGATGGGATTTTTTTGGATATAAGATATGCATAAATCTAGTTTTGAATTCTGGTTTGACTTTGCAAGTACATATTCCTACCTCTCAGTCTTTCGTATTGAAGACCTTGCTCGAAAACAAGATATCACTATTAAGTGGAAACCCTTTTTGCTGGGCCCTATATTTAACAGTCAGGGTTGGGACACTTCACCGTTTAATATTTACAAAGCAAAGGGGGACTATATGTGGCAGGATATATCTCGCTTTAGTGAGAAGTACGGAATTCCATTTAACAAGCCCTCCCAGTTTCCTAGAAACGGTTTACTTGCAGCAAGAGTGGCTCTAGCTTTTGAGGGCGAGAGCTGGGTTCCAGAGTTTTCGAAAATGGTATTCACGGCTAATTTTGCAGAGGATAGGGACATAGCCGATGAAATTGAGATAGCTTCAATTCTTAACTCATTGGGATTAGATGTGCCTCGGATAGTTGCTCGGGCTAAATCACAGGAGAATAAAGATAAATTGAGATCGCAGACTCAATTAGCCACGGATAAGGGTATATTCGGCGCGCCTAGTTTTGTTATAGGTAAGGAAATATTCTGGGGAAACGACAGGCTAGAAGACGCCTTTGAATGGTACAAAAACCTTTAAAATCTTGTTACATATTCCTTCGGTACTGACCGCCCACTTCATAGAGCGAATGAGTAATTTCACCTAGTGTGCAGAACTTTACAGCTTCCATTATTTTCTCAAATGTATTCTCATTATTAATTGCGGCATTCTGAAGTTCTTTAATCACTTCATCTGATTCTTTTGTATAGCGTTTTATAGCCGAATTAACAAATTCGACCTGATAATCTTTTTCTTTTTTAGTCGATCGTATGACCTCACTAGGTGTAATGGTGGGAGAGCCTTCGTCTGATAAATAAGTGTTTACACCTACTACCGGATAGTCACCTCTATTTTTTAAAGTTTCATAATAAAGCGATTCTTCCTGGATCTTGCTCCTCTGATACATTTTTTCCATGGCGCCCAGAACTCCACCCCTCTCCGTCAGCCTATCAAATTCTTGAAGCACAGCCTCTTCAACAAGGTCGGTAAGCTCTTCAACAAAAAATGAACCCTGGAGCGGGTTTTCATTTTTAGCGGACCCAAGCTCCCTATTTATAATAAGCTGTATTGCTATTGCTCTTCTTACCGATTCTTCAGTTGGGGTTGTTATTGCTTCATCATATGCGTTTGTGTGTAAAGAATTACAGTTGTCGTAAATTGCAGTTAGAGCCTGAAGTGTTGTCCTTATATCGTTAAACGATATTTCCTGAGCATGGAGCGATCTTCCCGAGGTCTGAATATGGTATTTAAGTTTTTGGGAGCGCTCGTTCGCCCCGTATTTTAACTTCATAGCTTTTGCCCAGATGCGGCGCGCTACTCTACCAATAACTGTATATTCTGGCTCCAAACCGTTAGAAAAAAAGAAAGAAAAATTTGGCGCAAAGTCGTCAATGTCCATTCCCCTAGATAAATAATACTCAACAAATGTATAGCCATTTGCGAGTGTAAAAGCGAGCTGAGTTATAGGATTCGCTCCAGCCTCGGCCATGTGATAACCGGAGATTGAGATCGAATAGAAATTCTGAATATTATGATCTATAAAATATTCCTGAATATCTCCCTGAATTTTAAGCGATGACTCGGTTGAAAATATGCAGGTGTTTTGCGCTTGATCTTCTTTTAGGATATCCGCCTGTACGGTTCCCCTGACTTGTGAAAGGGTTGTGCTTTTTATCTTTTCATATACTTCCTTAGACAGTACTTGATCACCTGTTACGCCCAAGAGCATAAGTCCCAGTCCGTAGTTGCCTTCAGGCAATTCTCCATTGTATTCGGGAACACTTTGATCAATCGTTTTATATATGTCTTTTATTTTTTTGCGAACCTCTTTCTCCAAACTGTTTTCCCTGATATAAATTTCACATTGTTGATCGATTGCGGCATTTAAAAAAAATGCGAGGACTATTGCCGCAGGACCGTTAATTGTCATTGAAACTGATGTGGAGGGACTGCATAGATCAAAACCGCTGTATAGTTTTTTGGCATCGTCGAGACACGCGATTGACACTCCTGAATTGCCAATTTTGCCGTAGATGTCAGGACGATAATCAGGGTTCTCCCCGTAAAGTGTTACTGAATCAAATGCTGTCGATAGCCTCTTTGCAGGTGTGTTTAAAGAAACATAATGGAACCTTTTATTAGTTCTCTCGGGGCCCCCTTCTCCCGCAAACATTCGTGTCGGGTCTTCGTTTTGCCTTTTAAATGGGAATACGCCAGCCGTATATGGGAACTCGCCAGGCACATTCTCCTGAAGGACCCATCTCAGGATATCACCATATCCCCTATAAGCTGGAAGTGAAATCCGCGGGATACGGTTCATAGAAAGAGACATAGCGTAGGTTTGGGTCTTAATTTCTTTATCCCGTACTTTATAAACGTATAAGTCATTGTGATAGCGTTCTTTCTTCTCGTCCCAGTTCTCAAGAATTTTACTATTATCCGGATGTATTTCTTTGGCTGTTTTTTGATAAAGATGCCCTAATATTTTATTAGCTTCATTTGAAATCTCCTCTTCGTTGAGACAGTCAATCACTGTTTTTATTCCATAAAGCTTCTCCGCAATTTCAGCCTGTTTATCTACCCATATATTGTAGTCGTAAATTGTTTCAGAGATCTCAGATAAATACCGAGTTCTTTTGGGTGGGATTATATACTTTTCTAAGTTTGGTTTTGAATTACCTTCAAATTGAGAAATTAAACTTGCTTCCGTTTTATTTGATACAGTTTTTATAACTGCATGATACAAATCGTCCACGCCGGGGTCGTTAAACATAGAGGCTATAGTTCCGTATATAGGCAGCTCCTCATCTTCTAAGTCCCAAAGTAGTTTGTTGCGTCTGTATTGTTTACGCACATCACGAAGCGCATCTGCCGCTCCATTTTTATCAAATTTATTTATCGCCACTATATCTGCGTAATCCAGCATATCTATTTTTTCGAGTTGTGTTGCGGCGCCGTAGTCTGAAGTCATTACATACAATGAAGTATCACAGAGCCCTACTATCTCGGTGTCCGATTGCCCTATGCCAGAGGTCTCTAGCACAATTAGATCAAACCCGGCAAACTGCAGGATTTTTAAAATGTCCGGTATGTGCTTTGACAGTGCTAAGTTTGACTGACGAGTAGCAAGCGAGCGCATATAGACACGTTCGCTGTTAATGGAGTTCATCCTTATCCTGTCACCTAGTAGCGCACCTCCCGTTTTTCTCTTAGAAGGATCTACAGAGATAATCGAGATTCTTTTATCTTTAAAATCCGCCAGGAATCTCCGCACCAGTTCATCCACGATTGAGGATTTCCCGGCGCCCCCAGTTCCTGTAATCCCTAAGATCGGAATATGCGGCATAGTTTTTAGCTCACGGCTAATGTTATTAATAAAAAGGCTTGAAGACTTATTCGTATTCTCAATTGCCGATATCAAACAGCTAAGGTCCTTAATCGATTCTTGTCTTATGTTTTCTAGAATGTTGTTGGAGACAATGTCTCCGGTTGGGTAGTCTATCTCGCTCAGTAAATCGTTAACCATTCCCTGTAGGCCCATTTCTCGCCCGTCATCAGGAGTATAAATTCTGGTTATGCCATATTTATGAAGTTCCTCTATTTCAGTTGGGAGTATTGTCCCACCACCACCACCGAATATCTTGATGTGTCCTGAATTCCTTTTTTTAAGTAAATCATGCATATATTTAAAGAACTCGATATGACCGCCCTGATATGAGGTTACGGCGATTGCCTGCACATCTTCTTGGATTGCTGTGTTAACAATTTCCTCTGAAGAGCGGTTATGACCGAGGTGGATTACCTCTGCACCTGAGGCCTGCAAAATTCTTCTCATTATATTGATTGCGGCATCATGTCCGTCGAAAAGTGACGTAGCCGAAACGATACGTATTTTATTTTTAGGTACGTAGATAGAATCTTTTTCTTTTATAATTTGTTGTTGTGCCATTATCAGACCATTTACACGTTTGTAGACTGAACATATGTTCAGTATCACTATAAATTAATTAATGCTCTCTTGTCAAGCAGGTTTTCTATTTGATATTAGTAACTGGCTGTAATTTAAGAACAATTATATGAAAGATAAAAGGGGGGGCGTGGTTTTGAAATGTGTTGAACAGTTGTTCAGTGAACTAATATTTGATCTAATATGAATTTACTCTGTGTTTCTATATATCGGTCTAGAGTATAGTTTTTTTGAAGAGCCCAACGTCTAAATGCCCACATCTGTCCAAGCACCATAATATTGTGTGCAGTTAAGGGTATATTCTTCTCGTCTATTTTGAAACTTCCTTGCTCAACCCCATGCTTCAATATTTCCTCAAAGATTTTGGTCATATCTTCTTCCGATTTAAATATATACTTTCTATTTTCATGCGATAAGGATTTTGTTTCCTGATATAAAAATATTATATAATCCTGTAGTTCATCAATTATGCGGTAGTATATTTCTATAGCGTTTTTAAGACTTTGGACGCTGTCCTTAGTAATTTCTAAAGATGGTTTTACTCTAACCCTTACAGTGGAATTAATATAATCACATACCAGGATTAATATGTCCTCTTTGGTTCTAATATACTCATACAACGTCCCAACACTCATCCCAAATTTTTGAGCTATCTCCCTGATAGTAGTCCTATGAAAACCCTTGCGCACAAAAAGGTCTACCGCTGCATTTACAATTTCCTTTCTTCTTACCTCTATAAGTTCCTTGTCCTTAACTGAGGACTCAATTTCTTTTTTGGATATGCTCACCTAGGTCTCCCTCTGGCTTTTCTATAGTATTATCCGTATATAAATATACAATAACCGTTTAACATATGCTGAACAATTGTTCACCAAAACCTTAGTTTATTATTCTCACAGTTGTCAAGTGTTCTTGGATAGAAATAGTCTTGGGGGATCTAATATAAAAATGAGCTATTGAGTTACTTCTATGCCCTTCCAGAATGCCATGTGGTCTTTTATCTCTTTTGCCGCCTCTTTAGGCTCGGGGTAATGCCAGGCAGCGTCGTTATTAATGTTGCCGTCAACATCTACATGATGGTAGCTTGCTACTCCCTTCCAGGGGCAGCTTGTCTGTTTTGTGCTCTCTTTAAAAAATTCCTTCTTAATACTTCCGGGCGGGAAATAATGATTACCCTCAATAACAATGGTGTCATCACTTTCTGCTATCACCCGACCGTTCCAAATTGCCTTCATTTAATTACTCCTTTTTCGGTTCTCTATAAAGTATAATGGGTTTCCGTTTTATTGATATGTGCGTTTCATTTGAGCTTAGAGTTTTTGGGATATCTGCTAACTTAATTTTAAAATTATGGAGATTTTGTAGAATGGCAGATATGGTTGGTAGCAGCATTTCTGAAATCGAGGTTCTTGAAAAAGGAAATCCGGAGCTCTCGAGAAATAAAATTAATATCACAGCAGCAGCCTTTTATGTCTTAATAGAAAGAAAGGATTTAACTTTATTCTCAAAATTAATGAGTCCTGATCTAAGGATATATAAAAATAATGAAGTCTGGGATTATGACGAAACCCTGAATTATCTAGAGGAGCTAAATTCAAAGTATGAAAAAGTAAGATTCCTTCCCTTTGAAATGATTCTAACAAGTGGAAATTTCGTTACCGTAAAATTTACAGAAAAGATGTATCCGAAAGATGGTAGCGTTCTAGCGGAAAAATTTATCTCTATTTTTGAAGTCAAGGATTCCAAGATCCACAATATCTGGGAGCTCGCGGTTCCTGAAGAACTCTAAACCAATCTCCAATCGAACATACCGTACAATATAGCTTGAGAGATATGATTTGAGACTGAGATTTCTACCCTCTATCTTTTATCTTCCTTTTCACCAATTTAAGAATCTTTATATTAAATAGCAGTTGTGATTAATACTCTATTGTATCTCTTTGCTGTCAGATTATAAGACATCTAGCGGATTTTAATCCCATG
>Ga0209633_10001871_pt1 | contig 20991 bp, 18 predicted proteins | sample Cruoilmetagenom1_FD_187290 | JGI IMG/M metagenome (GOLD analysis project Ga0209633, IMG submission 187290) | Oil polluted marine microbial communities from Coal Oil Point, Santa Barbara, California, USA - Sample 1 (SPAdes) (version 2) | ecosystem: Environmental > Aquatic > Marine > Oil seeps ... | reverse complement strand
CTTTTTTTAAACTAAACAAGTCAAGCTTTGAATTATTCGTGTTTTTATACCGCTTAATACTTAATGTGTTGATAATATGATAAATAAAAATAGTTAATCGTCATAATAATTTATAAACTGTGGAAATATATATATAATGTATAAAAATTAAACTTCTTTAGCATAATACTCCTTGTTATTCGAATAAAAATGATGCTTTAAGGCATAAATCAAAAGTATATCTACAATTATGCAGCCAAAAGCGCTTCATAAAATCCTTAGTTTACAGAGCAATTTTAAACTAAGCAATAAAAAAATTGTAAAAAAATAATCTTTTTCTTACTTTTGCCGCAAGTTGTTTGTTGTTATTCATTATACTAAAAACAAATTACTTATATGAAGATTTGCAAAAAATATTGCAATCAATAAACTTAAAATCTACATGAAATATACTATTGAGAGAATAGCTAAATATTTACAAGGCGCTTTAGAAGGAAATCCTGATGAAGAAATTGGCAATATTGCTAAAATTGAAGAAGCACAAAAAGGTGATATTACATTCCTAGCGAATCCTATTTATACGCCTTTTATTTATACCACAAAAGCTTCTGCTGTCATTGTGAAAAATAATTTCATTCCGGAAAAAGAAATTACGACCAACTTAATCAAAGTAAATGATCCTTATCAAGCAATTTCTCAACTACTTGAAATTTACAATCAAACCTATCACGAAAAAATAGGTATTGAGCAACCTTCACACATTTCACCTACTGCAAAAATAGGAGAAGAATCATATATTGGTGCCTTTACATATATTGGTGATCAGGTAACAATTGGTAAAAATGTAAAAATATTTCCCAATTGTTTTATAGGCAAGAATTCTGTTATTGGAGACAATTCCATTGTTTTCCCAAATGCAACTATTTATCACGACAGCATAATAGGAAAAAATGTAACTATTCATTCTGGAACTGTTATTGGAGCTGATGGTTTTGGCTTTGCACCAAATAATGGAAATGATTTTAAAAAAGTACCACAAATTGGACATGTTGTTATAGAAGATTATGTCGAAATTGGCGCAAATTCTGCCATTGATCGTGCTACAATGGGTGCCACCATCATTAAAAGAGGGGTAAAACTCGACAATTTTATACAAGTAGCACACAATGTAGAAATTGGAGAAAACACTGTTATTGCTGCACAATCAGGGATATCAGGATCTACGAAAATTGGCAAAAATTGTATGATTGGCGGACAAGTTGGAATGGCAGGACATTTAAAAATTGGCGATAATGTAAAAATTGGCGCACAATCAGGTATTTCTCATAGTATCAAAGAAAATGAAATTGTTGTAGGCACGCCTGCATTACCTATTCGAAATTTTAAAAAATCATCTATTATTTTTAAAAATTTAGAAGATTTATACAACAGAATAAAAGTATTAGAAGACAAGTTGAAATAAGAAACTTATGAATAAACAAAAAACATTACAAAAAGAAATTTCCATTGAAGGTATCGGTTTACATACCGGCGAAAAGGTTAAAATGACTTTAAAACCAGCACCTGAAAACTACGGCTTTAAATTCATTAGAACCGACTTAGAAGGGAAGCCAGAAATTGAAGCAAGTGCACAATTTGTAACCAAGACCCAAAGAGGTACTGTTATAGAAAAAAATGGTGTATGGGTGTCCACGACAGAACATGTTTTAGCTGCACTAACCGGAATGGAAATAGACAACTGCATCATTGAACTCGATGCACCCGAACCACCTATCAAAGATGGTTCTTCAAAGTTTTTTGTTGAAATGATTGAAAATGCAGGAATCCAAGAACAAGAAATGGAAAGAGATGTTTTTGTCGTTAAAAAAATTATTTCTTATACCGATCCTGAAACTGAAAGTGAAATTTTGATAATGCCTTCTGATCATTACGAAATCACTTCTATGGTTGATTTTGGCACTAAAGTGCTTGGCACTCAAAATGCTTACCTTAAAGAGCTTAGCGATTTTAAAAACAATATTGCACCTGCCCGTACATTTAGTTTTTTACACGAACTTGAGTACCTTTTAAAAAATGGGCTCATAAAAGGTGGTGATCTCAGCAATGCTATTATTTTTGTTGACAAAAATATCTCTGATGAAACCAAAGATTTGCTAAAAGAATATTTCAAAAAAGATGATTTTATTGTAAAACCCAATGGTATTTTAAACAATTTGGATTTGCATTGGCCCAATGAAGCCGCAAGACATAAGCTCTTAGATGTTATTGGTGATTTGGCATTGATCGGCACTAAAATTCAAGGAAAGATAATCGCGAATAAGCCAGGACATAAGGTCAATACTGCTTTTGCCAAAAAGTTACAAAAAATAATCAAAAACGAAAAACGCAATAAAGTTCCTGAATTTGATCTCAAGAAAGCACCCTTGATGGACGTTGAAAAAATTATGTCGCTCCTTCCCCATCGTCCGCCTTTTTTAATGATTGACAAAATTTTAGAATTATCAGATACACATGTAGTTGGACTCAAAAATGTAACGATGAACGAGCCATTCTTCATAGGTCATTTTCCAGGCGCTCCGGTTATGCCCGGCGTATTACAAGTGGAAGCGATGGCGCAAACAGGTGGTATTTTAATATTAAGTACGGTACCGAATCCTCAAGATTATCTCACCTATTTTATGAAAATAGATAAGGTTAAATTTAAACAAAAAGTAATTCCTGGAGATACTTTAACTTTTAAAGCAGAATTAATTACCCCCATAAGAAGGGGGATTTGTCATATGCAAGCTTATGCTTATGCCAATGGACAAATAGTTGCTGAAGCAGAAATGATGGCACAAATAGCCAAAAAAAACTAAAAAATTTGATATGAATCAACCTTATGCATACATACACCAAGGCGCCAAAATTGCTAAAAATGTGGTTATAGAACCATTTTCAACTATTGATAATAATGTTGAAATTGGTGAAGGTACTTGGATCGGTCCAAATGTCAGTATCATGGAAGGTGCTCGAATAGGTAAAAATTGTAAAATTTTTCCGGGTGCCGTCATTAGCGCAGAACCTCAAGATTTAAAATTTGAAGGTGAAGAATCACTAGCAATTATTGGTGATTACACTACAATTAGAGAAAATGTTACCGTCAATAGAGGTACTAAAGCAAGCGGTAAAACTATTGTGGGAAATCATTGCTTACTAATGGCAAACTCACATGTGGCACACGATTGTATCGTTGGTGATCATGCTATTTTAGTAAACAATGTTGCATTAGCAGGTCACGTAGAGGTTGGCGAATGGGCTATTTTAGGAGGCTTATCCGCAGTGCTTCAGTTTGTTAAAATTGGCAGACATTGCATGATTTCTGGAGGCACTGGTGTGCGAAAAGACGTGCCACCATTTGTAAAAGCGGCAAAAGAACCTATACAATATGTTGGCGTTAATTCTATTGGACTACGTCGCCGTGGTTTTGATGTCAAATCGATTAATCATATTCAAGACATTTACAGAATTGTATTTCAAAAAATCAATAATATTACCAATGCCATCGAGTATGTGGAAGCAGAAATGCCTATTTCCCCAGAGCGCGATGAAATCATTCAATTTATAAAAAATTCTCCTAAGGGAATCATTAAAGGATATAAACAAAATAACTAAAAAATATATTATGGCATCTACATCAGATATTAGAAAAGGGCTTTGCATTAATTACAACAATGATATCTTCAAAATTATAGAATTTTTACATGTAAAACCAGGAAAAGGTCCTGCATTTGTAAGAACAAAATTAAAAAGTTTAACCACCGGAAAAGTAATCGATAACACTTTTTCTGCTGGTCATAAAATTGATGATATTCGAATTGAAACACGTAAATACCAATATTTATACAACGATGGTGATACTTATTACTTCATGGAAGATGAAACTTACGAACAAATTCAATTGCCTAAATCGATGATTGATGCACCACAATTCTTAAAAGAAGGTGAAAATGTAAGCATTATGATGAAAGCAGAGGATAACACACCACTTACATTGGACATGCCTGCTACCGTAATTATGGAAATAAAACATACAGAGCCAGGCGTTAAAGGAAACACTGCTACCAATGCCACCAAACCTGCTACTGTAGAATCGGGAGCTGAAGTGCGTGTGCCTTTATTTATCAATGAAGGTGACAAAATTAAAATAAACACCGAAACAGGTGCTTATCAAGAAAGAATAAAATAAGTTTTTATAATATTTATATTCATAAAAAGCATTATCTCTACAATTATATATATCTACTTCTCAAAAGCAGCTAAAAAAATAATTAATACTTTGAGATAAAATTAAAAAAAATGATAAAAATGCATATTTTATTAAAATAAATTCATGATATTTACGCAACAAAATTTTTATAGATATGAGTGTATTAGTTAACAAAAAATCAAAAATAATAGTACAAGGATTTACTGGAGGAGAAGGCACATTTCATGCCAGACAAATGATTGATTACGGTACCAATATTGTGGGTGGTGTTACACCTGGAAAAGGTGGTCAAGAACATTTGGGCAAGCCTGTTTTTAACACCGTCAAAGATGCGGTAGATCAAGCAGATGCCGATACTTCCATTATTTTTGTTCCTCCGGCATTTGCTGCCGATGCCATCAAAGAAGCCGCCGAAGCAGGCATCAAAACCATTATTGCTATTACAGAAGGAATTCCGGTAAGCGATATGGTCAAAGTAATGGATTATATCAAGGACAGAGATGTTCGCTTGGTTGGACCCAATTGTCCTGGTGTCATTACACCAGAAGAAGCAAAAGTGGGTATTATGCCTGGTTTTGTATTTAAAAAAGGAAACGTTGGTTTGGTATCAAAATCAGGCACATTGACTTATGAAGCAGCCGATCAAGTTGTAAAACAAGGTTATGGTATTACCACTGCTATTGGTATTGGTGGTGATCCAATTATTGGTACAACAACCAAAGATGCCGTTGAGATGTTTATGAATGACCCTGAAACGGAAGCTATTGTTATGATTGGAGAAATTGGCGGAAATTTAGAAGCCGAAGCTGCCAAATATATAAAAGAAACCGGTAACAAAAAACCTGTTGTTGCTTTTATAGCTGGACAAACTGCTCCCAAAGGTAGAACCATGGGACATGCTGGCGCAATTGTGGGTGGAAAAGCCGATACAGCGCAAGCAAAAATGGAAATTCTACGTGCACATGGTATTCATGTTGTCGCTTCTCCTGCCGAAATTGGCAAAAAAGTAGCAGAAATATTAAAATAACAAATTTTTATATTTATAAAAAAAGACTGCCAATGGCAGTCTTTTTTATTTGCTAAATTTTTATAAATTAGAATTTATAGAAAAACCAATTCCTTTTTTCGTTTTAATAATACTCTTACCTATTTTTTTGCGAAGGTTATTCATATGAACATCCAAAGTACGTTCGCCAACAACAATACTATCACCCCAAATTTGCTGATATATTTCTTCCCTTGAAAATACTTTTGTTCTATCCTTTGCTAGCAACGATAAAATATTATATTCTATTTTGGTCAATTCTATTTCTTTGCGTTTTTTAGTAACCTTTCGTTTTTTAAAATTAATACTCACATTGCCCAATTTTACCTTATAGGTCTTTTCTCTTTTTGTAAAAAACAACCAGGCATCTATTTTAGCTTTTATTAAAACTTCTGACCATTGTTCATCTATAAAAGCATCTATACCTTTTTTATAACAAGAAATGATCAAATCTTCATCAAAAGTTGAATAAAATAATAAAGGAATATGTTTATTTAAAATCTTAGTCTTTATTTCATGCATCTGATCGCATGCTTCTTGACCCATAATTATTAAATCAGTTTTGTCAAAATCATCACTTACAGAAATAGAACGTAATTTATATGCCTCTTTTGACAATATTTCTTTAAAAAGATTGGATTCCATTTTTGACAATCCAATAAATGATATTTTCTGTGGCATCATATAGTTTTCTTAAATACAAATCTACAAAAAAAATAGTTTCATATCAAAAAAATAAAAAAAGCCACTCTTTTGAGTGGCTTTGGTGAAAATAAGAACAAAATTATAATTTCTGAATTTTTATAATTTTTGCTTTTTTATGTATCCTATCTACTATAGACATCAGATACATACCCGGTTTTAGATTTGACAGGTTGTAATTCGCCTGATCATCATCTTCTATAGTTCTAACAAATATTTGTTTACCGGTTAAGTCGTACAAATGTACTTCGTAGTTTTGACTTTTGGGTAATTCAATATTTACATTATCTTTTACCGGGTTGGGAAACACGCTAATGCCATCCAATTGACCATAATCTTTAATACCGACCAATGCCGTAATATCTGGTCCTACAAATCCTTCTGAAAGATGTAGATTTCCTGTAGTTGCTTCCTGTACACCGATTTCGCCTATGGCATATACCATATACAAACTACCCGCTGATACAGCGCCACCGCCCGTTGAAAGGCTACTTTTTTTGATACCCACTTGGCTAAAGCTTAGGCTAAAACTCAAAATGGCTACTATTAAAACATATTTTTTCATAATATTTATTTTTTAAAAACGATAAAACTTAAAGTAGTATCTCTATGATTTCCCGATAAATTCCATGCGTGTAGTGTAAATGTATATCCTGACTTATTATATGTTACAAGCTCAGGAGAACTACTTGCATAAGATGTTGCAATAATTGAATAATCATGACTATCAATGGATGTGTCTGTAAAAGTTATTTTATATTTTCCAACATCTTCTCTAGAAACACTAAAACCAGAAGTAGATGCATCCGCATCGATAGTAACGCCCGAAGAACTTCCTTCTAACGTACCATAGATATAGGCTTTCATATCGGCAGTTCCACTAACATCTGATAGTAATTTTTTGCTAACCCTTACATCTCCAACAAAATAACCGGCATAAAATAATTTTCCAGCAGGTGGTGTGCCTGTTGCACTACCATAAACTGCATAATGATCACCGCCAGCAGATGAATAAATAGTATTAAATGTTCCAAATTTGCTACCAGTTCCAGTTCCTGCCAATTTATTGTAAGTACCATAATGAGATGCATTTTCAGTATTAGCTATATAATTTCTTGTCCCATATTGCGTTCCAATTCCATTTCCTGACAATTCGTTATAAACAGCATAATGGATTCCATTTCCAGTTCCTGACATCACGTTATAAACACCATAATGGTACCCAAATCCAGATCCTGATAATTCGTTGTATGCACCATAATGTCTTCCATTTTTGGAATTAGTTATTTCAGTTTTTGTTCCATATTGCCATCCAGTTCCAGTTCCCGACAATTCGTTATAAACAGCATAATGGTATCCAGTTCCGACTCCTGACAAAGAATTGTATGCACCATAATGTGAGCCATTTTTGGAATTATTTATGCTATTAACTGCTCCATATTGCACTCCAGTTCCAGTTCCTGACAATGTGTTGTAAGCACCGTAATGCACTCCGTTTCCAGTTCCTGACAATGTGTTGTAAGCACCATAATGCGCTCCGTTTCCAATTCCTGTCAATGTGTTGTAAGCACCATAATGCGCTCCGTTTCCAATTCCTGTCAATGTGTTGAAAGCAGCATAATGTCTTCCATTTTCGGAATTACTTATGCTATTAAGTGCTCCATATTGTGAGCCAGTTCCAGCATCAATTAAATTGTTTACAATTCCATAATGCGCTTGGCTACCCGTACCTCCTACAACACTGGCAATGCCATAAGATACTTGGTTATTAACCCGTCTGTTAATTACTAAAGATGACTGGTTTGCACCTAATGAACTAAACATTGTTCCCATACGCAAATTTCCTACATGCGAAAGATTATCTGAAGTTTGCGTAGCGGTATTAGTCGTTCCTTCTATCAAAAATACGCTGGGTTTGTTTGTTAAATCGTTATAATCACCACTAAAATCGTCAGTGGCATCGGTGTCGCCTGTATTGGTAATGGCCGTACCTGAAATACTGATACCTGTACCAGCCGAATACGTAGTATTGGCATCGGTAAAAGAACCACCACCATTTGATAAAGTTACGGTTTGTCCCGATTTAGTTATGGTTTGCAACTCATTAGTTGTACTGTGGTCAGCATCGTTAGGGTTTTTAATGTAGCCCATTGCTGCTATTTGCGTATCGGTGAGTTGGGTATCGTCATCGCCGTCTGACAAACCTGCCGGCACATTAGATAAGTCGTTAAAACTACCGCTAAATACATTGCCAGCTTTGTCGGCATATTTGGCAGTAGGCACGGCTTTTAGTTCATTGGTGCCAAAATCAGCAAAGCCACTGCCACTGTCTATTTCTACTTTTAAAAATTGGCTGTTTTGCCAGTTAATCGTAGCAAAATCACCACTTATTTGGGCACCTTCTCCAATACTTACCGAAACAATACCATTGGCATCGGTAATAGCGGTTTGGGTTTCTTGATAAACGGAGGTGGTTCCGTTTTCCAATACGGTAAACTTAATGCTTACGGATTGGCTATCAAGCACATTGCCATTATCGGTAATAAGGGCTTTGTAATTAAAGCCAGTTTGTGCATAACTAATAATTCCTATTAATAATGCCGTAAAAAGTAAAATTGTTTTTTTCATAATTCTATTTTTTGAAGATTAATTAATAATTACCTCACGAAGTTACAAAATATTCTAATTACTTTTAGAATATTTGACGAATAGTAGGAATTTCTTTACGAATGACAGGTTTGGGCACACGAATGACATTTTTGTATGTTTAAATTTATAGGTTAAAAACAAAAAGAGAGATAAACTTATTAGGTTTATCTCTCTTTTTTTGTGGAGTCGGAGGGAATCGAACCCTCGTCCAAACAAGCCAATAACCTGCTTTCTACATGCTTAGTTTGTAATTAGATTTTAGACAATAAGCTGTCCACAAACAGACCACTTATCGCTTAACCTCTTAAATTTCGAGAAATACGCAAGGCAAGCACTTCTCTAGATTTACTTTTACGAAGCCCCTTTATCAAACGCCATAAATCAAGGCTTTTGAGGGACTTCCTGCCTCCTAACCTAGTTAGGACGTGGCTTTATCCGTACTATAATTCGGGATTAAGCTGCAAGAGCGAATCTGTTTTCGCCGTTTAAAAAGTCAATATATGAGATTTACGAGCTGTACATCAGCGCTCGGCATGCTTACATATTATAGGATCTTGCTGTCAAATCCAGTCGACCCCTAATAATATTTTACAAAAATACAACAATTATCTACATCTGTAAAATTCTTTTAAGTATTATCAAAAATTATACCTTTGTCAATCCTTGAATAATATCTGACGCTATCATAGCAAAATCATGCTGTTTTATGACAAATTTATCTGCCGTTTTGGCATGTAAATAAACACCCAAAAGCGCTGCTTCCAATGCTTGATATGATTGTGCCAACAATCCAGTGATCATACCACTTAACACATCACCGCTTCCGGCTGTTGCCAATGCTGCATTGGCTATAGGATTGATGTATAAAAAATCTCCATCACAAATAGTTGTATAAGCGCCTTTTAAGACAATAATTACTTGGTATTCTTTGGCAAACGTCTGCAATTTTTCTAATTTTTCCGTATCGTTTTGCCAAGTACCTACCAATCTTTTAAACTCACCAATATGTGGTGTTAATATACTTTGTTTTGGTATTTGTTTTAAATATTTTTTATGCATCGCCAAAATATTTAAAGCATCGGCATCTATAAGCATTGGTTTATTTTGTTTTTTTAAAAAGGACAAAAAAGCACGTGTCGTATCTACGTGCATGCCCATACCTGTACCGATACCTATAGCATCAAATACTTTTTTTGTTTCTATATGGGTTAAATGTTTATTATGTCGATCGGTCAAAACCATCACTTCAGGATTGGCTATTTGCAAAATATTACAGCCTTTTTTAGGCACATAAGCCGTTACCAAACCTGCCCCAATCTTCATTGCCGCTCTTGTTGACAAAATCATAGCGCCCATCATGCCATAGCTGCCCCCAATCAACAATGCGTGTCCAAAAGTATTCTTATAAGCAAAAGCATCTCTTTTTTTTATAATTGATCTAACTTTATCCGTCAATAAAAAATACGGGGTAGGCATTTTTCTGATAACCGATGGGGACAAGCCTATTTTTACAATTCTATTTTTTTTTACAAAACGATGATTTTCAGGAAATAAAAAAGACAATTTTGGAAATTCAAAACTATACACTATATCGGAAGCTACTATCATATCTGAAGTGTTATTTGACCTATCAGCATAAAGTCCGGAAGGCACATCAACACTTATAACCAAAGAAGTAGATTTGTTGATATAATCAATTGCCTGCGCTGCAATACCTGTTGCAGGTCTAGACAAACCCGTGCCAAAAATACCATCGATAACGACGGCACTTTTTGGTAGTTTGCCCATCTTATTAAGCTCAAAAATCTCAATTTCTACATTTGTTTTCATTAATCTATGCAAATTAACATCAAAATCATGCGACGTGTTTTTTGAAAACGGCACGATTATGCAAGTAACATCATAGGCATTTTGCACAAACAAACGCGCCAATACCAAAGCATCGCCGCCATTGTTTCCCGTCCCACAGAACAAAAATATTTGTTGATGTTTACGTATTTCTTGCTTAGCCTGATTGTACAAACGCGTTGCCGCACGTTCCATTAAATCTTCTGACTTGATTTTTTGTTTTTTGATACTTTGCAAATCTATTTCTTTGATTTGAGAAGCGGTAAATAATTTCTGAAACATAGCATCTATTATTAAAACTTTATTAATTTTGTCTAAAATACAAATTTATGCATAAAAATCCAAGAATTGTCTTTATGGGCACCCCCGAATTTGCCGCTATTAATTTACAAAAATTAGTTGAGAACAACTATAATATTGTAGGCGTTATCACAGCCGTCGATAAACCTGCCGGACGGGGAAAAAAAATAAAAAAATCTGCTGTAAAACAATATGCCGAAACACAAAACATTCCCATATTACAACCCAAAAATCTTAAGTCAACTGAATTTAACAAAGAATTGGAAGCACTTCATCCTGACATTCAAATAGTCGTTGCTTTTAGGATGTTGCCTGAAATTGTGTGGCGCTTACCCAAAATGGGTACTTTTAACCTTCACGCTTCACGCCTACCCGATTATCGAGGTGCTGCGCCTATTAATTGGGCGATTATCAATGGCGAAACAAAAACCGGTGTAACCACTTTTTTTATCGATGATAAAATTGATACTGGTGAAATTATTTTACAAAAAGAAATAGCCATCAATCCTTATGAAAATGCATCTATTCTCCATGACAAAATGATAGAAATAGGTAGTGAACTCATTATGCAAACAGTTGATCTAATTGCCTCCGGAAAAGCAAAAACAACATCACAACCCATTGTAAATCAGCCTAAAAATGCACCTAAACTCAATGCCGAAAACACCAGAATAAATTGGGACAGCACCGCCAACAGCATTCACAATCTCATAAGAGGTTTATCGGAATATCCCGGTGCCTGGACAATGGTTCACGTAGGAACAGACGATGCCAAAAAATTGATTATCTACCAAAGTGATTTTGAAAAAATAACACACAATCATCCGGTTGGAATGGTTTTTTCAGCCAAAAAAAATATAAAAATAGCCACAACAGATGGTTTTTTAATGCCTAAAATTATCAAATTGCAAGGAAAAAAACAAATGGATATCGTTTCATTTATCAACGGTTTACAAAAGAAAGAGCTACATATTGCTAAATAAGTTTCACTAAAAATCTATTTATTAAAAAAAATGAAAACCTTAGTATTAATTAGACACGCCAAGGCAACGCACGAAATAATGCCGGATAAAAATCGGTTTATTACCCAAAAAGGCATTAATCGTACCCAAAAAAATGCGGAATTATTACAAAAAGAAGGCATTTCTCCTGATCTAATCATCAGCAGTCCTGCAAAACGTGCGATACAAACGGCTGAAATTATCGCTAACACATTTTCGTATTCCATCGAAAGAATTGAGATTAACAATCATTTTTATTTTGAACCACGTCCTTTGGTTATCAGGGATATTTTATCTTTATCTGATGATGTAAAAACCGTATTTCTAATAGGACACAACAATCTTTGGACAAACTTATCCAACGAATTTTCTTCGCAAGATATATGGCACTTACGCACCAGTGGCATTTTTGGGGTGCAATTTCACACAAAAAAATGGAAAAATATTTTTACGAATTTAAAAATTGACCTTATTCTAATAAACTAAGTTAAATCTACTAAAAAAAACACACAAATATTTAACCTAAAAAAAACATTAAACATATCATTTTTTCGTTACTTTTGATTAACCAATAAAAATTATGTTATGCTTAAAAAGTATTTTTTTCTCGCTATAATAAGCTTTACCATTGTTTTACAAGCACAAAACAAAGAAGCTATTCATAAAAGTTTACCAGAATTGACCAAAATTTACAAACACATCCATCAAAATCCGGAATTGTCATTTATGGAATTTAACACTTCCAAACTCTTGGCAAAAAAAATGCGTTCTTTCGGTTTTAACGTAACCGAAAATTTTGGCGGTACCGGTGTTGTTGCAATTCTAAAAAACGGGAAAGGTCCAAAAATTCTTATTAGAACAGATATGGATGCCTTGCCTATTCTTGAAAAAACAGGTGTTCCCTACGCTAGTAAAGTACGTCAAAAAGATGTAGAAGGCATTGAACGTCCTGTGATGCATGCTTGTGGGCACGATATACATATGAGTGTTTGGTTGGGCACCGCAAAATACTTATCTACACATAAAAAAGAATGGCACGGAACGCTTATGATGATTGGGCAGCCGGCAGAAGAACGCGGCGGTGGATCTGACGCAATGCTCAAAGCAGGTTTATATCAAAAGTTTTTTGTGCCTGATTATGCATTGGCTTTTCATGTTAGGTCAAATTTACCTGTTGGAAAAATTGCTTATTGTCCTGGTTATGCAATGGCAAATGTAGATATGGCACAAATCACCTTAAAAGGACGTGGCGGCCATGGCGCGTATCCTCATAAAACTATTGACCCCATTGCGATGTCTGCACAATATATTTCTGATATTCAAAATATTGTATCTAGAGAAATTTCGCCTACCGATCCAGCAGTTGTTACCGTTGGCTCCATACATGGTGGCACCAAAGGAAATGTAATCCCCAGCGAGGTAAAACTTGAATTCACCATTCGCTCCTATAAGGATAAAGTTAGAGACCACCTCATTGAAGCGCTTCAAAGAAAAGCTAATGCCGTAGCACTTTCTTTTAATGTTCCCAAAGAAGATTATCCTGTACTAAAACTCAAAGACACTTATACACCGGCACTTTATAACAATCCGGCACTCGTCTCAAGAGTTGTAAAAAGTTTTACCAATTATTTTGGAAAAAACAAGGTTATTAAGGTTGCGCCCGTTATGGGCGGAGAAGATTTTGGAAGATATGGCAAAACGAAAGAGCAAGTACCTATTTTTATGTTTTTTGTAGGCATTATCAATCAAGAAAAATATGATCGTTACCAAAAAGAACACAAAATATTACCACCCTTGCATAGCGATAAAATGATTCCGGATCCTGTGCCTAGTATTTTTATGGGGATTTCTGCCATGACAAATGCGGTAGAATCACTTACAAAATAACAGGTTGAAGCTAACAAAAAAAGCCGTTTAAAATCTCTTTTAAACGACTTTTTGTAAATAATTTAAAAAAAATGCTACTCTTCTTGCGCTTGAATAGCAGTCAATAAAATCGTGTTATACACATCTGTAACGGTACACCCCCTACTTAAATCATTAATAGGCTTACGCAATCCTTGTAACATTGGTCCAATCGCCAAAGCACCTGTCTCTCTTTGTACTGCTTTGTACGTATTGTTTCCAGTATTCAAATCCGGGAAAATAAGTACAGTTGCTTGTCCTGCTACTTTAGAATCCGGCATTTTGCTTTTTCCAACGCCGGGGTCAACAGCTGCATCGTATTGAATAGGTCCTTCAACCAAAATATCGGGACGTTTTTCTTTTATAATTCTTGTTGCTTCACGTACGCGTTCTACATCCTCCCCTTTTCCGGAAGCGCCAGATGAATAAGAAAGCATGGCAACTTTTGGATTAATACCAAATTTTTTGGCCGAATCGGAAGAGGCAATTGCAATTTCTGCCAATTCTTGAGCATTTGGGTTGGGATTGATAGCACAATCTGCAAATGCAGAAACCCTATCTGGCAAACACATAAAGAACACAGATGAAACAATTTTTGCATCGGGCTTGGTTTTTATAACTTGCAATGCCGGTCTTATCGTATGCTGCGTGGTATGTGCTGCACCTGAAACCATTCCGTCAGCGTCGCCATTATACACCATCATAGTACCGAAATATGAAACATCTTTAATTAAATCTCTGGCAGTTGTTTCTGTCATTCCTTTATGCTCGCGCAATTCAAATAACTGTTGTGCATATTGCTTTGCTTCTTCTGAATTTTCAGGGTTAATAATTTTTATTTTATTACAATTCAAATTGATGCCACTCATTTTTACCATGTTACAAATGCGCTCTCTATCACCCAGCAAAACCAAATTAACCAAATTTGTACTTTGTAATCTACAAGCGGCTTTTAAAATTCTTTTGTCTGTACCTTCAGGCAAAACAATCGTCTTAAGCGCTCTTAAAGCCCATTCCTCCAAATTATAAAGAAACATCGAAGGCGTCATTTTTTCATTGTTATATTGCACCAATTTATCCAACACAACACGCACTTCAACATTCTTTCTAAAAAGACTAATTGATTTCATTATCTTACGCGTATCATAGGGATTAATTCTAGGTTTTAAATCCGCTATTTTTATAGTTGCTTCATAAGTATTGGGTTTAATTCCTACAATCGGAATGGTCGTTTTAATCCCTTCAATTAAACGCATTATCGTACGTTCGGGCGTAATACCACCAGTCAATACAATTCCGGAAAGATTTGGGTAATTATCACTCTTATCTGCTTGGATGGCACCTAAAATCAAATCAGCGCGATCACCCGGTAAAATTACCACCGTTTTTTCTTTTAACTTGGGCAAATAATGTCGCAATTGCATCGCACCTACTTCATAATATTTTACCGGTTTTTCCATATAATTATCGCCCAACACTATTTTGCCGTCAAAGTGATTCAAAATATCGCGCATACTGGGTTTCAAAAGATTTTCATCACGCGGAATAGCTGAAACATACGTGTCATCACCGACTACTTTTTTAATCCGTGCAATGGTTTTTTTAATATTTTTTGGTTTTATTTTATTTGCAATAATAGCTGGTACTACAACATTTTCTTCCTTAAAACTATCATAAGCAAGCTTAACATTACTGATATATTCATCAAAAGATTTGGATATACCACTACTCACCAAAATAGTTGGAATTGCCAAATTAGAAGCCAGTTTTACATTTAGTTCAAACTCTATCATTGCAACTTCACCTGTAAAATCGCTACCCTCCATAAGGACAAAGTCAAACTTTTTTTCTAATTTTTTATATTTTCTGATGATATGATCAATTACCTTGGCATCTTGCCCTTGGTTAAGCAATTGAATTAGCTCATTTCGTTTAAAACCATAGGCATCTTCATATTTCAAATCAAGTTTAAAATAATCAATCATCGTTTTGATATGATTGTCTTTTTGTCCATCGGGATAATCGTCAATTACTGGACGAAAATAACCCAACTTATTTTTTCTAACAAGCAATTCGTTCATCATACCAATGCTTATTAAGGACTTACCACTAAAAGGTTCCAATGTGGTTATATATACTGCTTTATTCATTCTTTTTTATTTAATTTTATAGCACAAAGATAATTCAATTATTAATGAGAAAAATGATTTTTTAGTGTTTTTTACACAAAAAAACTCCGAAAATATCGGAGTTTATAATAATTTTACAATAAATTAACATTAGTGCGTGTCCGCATCGAGATAATTGGGTATGCCATCATTATCGGTATCATCATTCATCGGATTTCCATCGCCGTTGGCATCTTCATCTTTGGTTAGCACGCCATCACCGTCATCATCAGCATCCTGAAAATCAGCAACTCCATCGCCATCTGTGTCGTCATTTAGGTTATCTCCATCCTGATCTATATCTTCATTTTGATTGGAAACCAAATCCTCGTCAAAGTCGTCATTGACCACAAAGGTTTTAAAAGAAAAAACCAAAGGCGAATAAGCATTAATACCACTTAAAGATGAATCATAATAAGCCAAACCAGAAGGTGTAATCAACATACCAGCACCAAAATCGGAAAAAGTAACCGTACCATCGCCATTGTCAACATAAGTACCTTGTTTAAAATTAGGCATCACCTCTTTCCAAGCATCTATCACAGCATATAAACGCAACCAAGCCGGTAAATGATCAATTCTTTCATCAAAAACATCGCCATCAAAAGTCCAACCTTTGTATGACATTAGTATCGCATCATATTTTGTAATCTGCTTGCCTGTTCCTTCTTCAAAAGGTATATAATACAAATCATAAGTCAAAGTAGAAACTTCAGGATCAACCACTTGCAAAGTTTGCTTGTTGGGATCATCCCAAATAGATGTATGAGAACCTGCCGGATCAATCGTGTCAATCGTTACATTAAAATTGGCATCAGTCGTGTAGTAATGCGTTTGCATATACGTCATGATAGAATCTTTCTCTAAATTATTATATTGTTCTGTTCTATCTCTTGGTGGTTCAACTGATTCAGAATCCGTATCATCATTACAAGTAGAAGCTGTAAGCAGAAAAAAAAGTGATATAATTACTAAAAATCTATATTTCATATGATTATTATTATTAATTGTTTGGTAAAAATTGTATCTCGTTGCTAGGAATTACAAGACCTAAAAAACTCGAAAAAACTCATTGATATTTTATGTCCGCAAGATACAATTTTTATTTATTTTTGTCGAAGCATTAACAAAGTTTTAATTTTTATGCGTATCGACAAATTTTTATGGGCCATTCGTTTTTATAAAACAAGAAATATTTCTGCGGAAGCCATAAAGAAAAAACATATTAAAATCAACGGAATTACCGCCAAAGCCTCCAAAGAAGTATTTGGCGGAGATGTACTAATGGTTAGGAAAAACCAAATCGATTATAAAATTTTGGTGTTAGACATTCCAAAAAGTCGTGTCGGCGCCAAATTAGTACCGCAGTTTATCAAAGACCAAACTCCCAAAGAAGCCTTTGATCATCAAGAATTACTAAAAGACGCAAAAGATTATTACCGTAAAAAAGGCAGCGGAAGACCCACTAAAAAAGACCGTAGAGATTTAGATGATTTTGTTGAATAAAACACATCTACATAAAAATAATTTTTATACCCAAACAAAATGAACCCACCCAAAGCGAAGAAAATTCCGCATAAAATTGAAAAACACGGCGATATCCGCACCGACCATTACTACTGGTTAAGAGAAAGAACAAATCCGGATGTCATCGATTATCTCAAACAAGAAAATACATATTTTGAAGCGAAAACAAAACATTATCAGCCCTTTGAAAAAGAGCTGTACCAAGAACTTAAATCCAGAATTAAAGAAGATGATGCGTCAGCGCCTTATTTAGAAAACGGCTATTATTATCAAACAAAATACAAAAAAGGACTTGAATATGCCATTTATTATCGTAAAAAAGCGTACATAAATGCCCCTGAACATATTATTTTTGATGAGAATAAAATGGCGGAAAATCACAGCTATTACAAACTAACAAACATCGAAATCAGTCCGGACAACCAATTGGCTGCTTTTGGTGAAGACACTACCGGACGCCGTCAATATACCCTAAAAATCAAAGATTTAAACACCGGCAAATTTTTAACTGACACCATTGAAAACACCACCGGAAGTGCAATTTGGGCAAATGATAATCAAACTATTTTCTACACCAAAAAAGATCCTGAAACACTTCGTGCTTTTCAAATATATAAACACGTCTTGGGCACAAATCCTAAAGTTGATCCGCTTATCTATGAAGAAAAAGATGAAATTTTTGATGTATTTGTGACCAAAAGCAAAAGTCAAAAATATATCTACATTGCTTCATTTAGCACATTGACATCTGAATATCAATATATTAATGCCGATACACCCAATGCTAAATTCAAAATTTTTGCAAAACGAAAAAAAGGTGTAGAATACAATCTATTTCATCGCGATGATGTATTTTATATCATGACAAATCTTGACAACGCCACCAATTTCAAAATAATGAAAACCAAGGAAAGCACAAGCGAGATGAAGCATTGGCAAACTTTTTTACCACATAGAAAAGATGTACTGCTCGAAGATGTTGAAATATTTCAAGATTTTTTAGTGATTCATGAACGAATAAACGGGCTTAACAAACTGCGTATTTTGCATCAAGACCAAGATTATTATATCGACTTTGATGAAGAGACCTATACATTATATATATCTTACAATCCCGAAATGCAAACCCGTCATATGCGATATGTTTATAATTCGCTGACCACGCCTGCATCCGTAATCGAATTTGATATCGACACAAAAAAAAATACTGTTGTCAAAGAACAAGAAATTCCCGGAAATACTTTTGATAAAAACAATTATGCTTCCGTACGTCTTTGGGCACCCGCACAAGACGGTGTACAAATTCCAATATCATTGGTCTATCGCAAAGGCATCAGCCTAAACGGCAAAAATTCTTTATTGCTTTACGGTTATGGGTCTTATGGCATCACTGTTGATCCCGGTTTTAGCAGCAGCCGGCTATCTTTATTAGACAGGGGGTATATTTTTGCCATTGCCCACATCAGGGGTAGCGAATATTTAGGCAGGGAATGGTATGAAAACGGAAAATTACTTCATAAAAAAAATACTTTTAATGATTTCATCGATGCCGCCAAGTTCCTCATCGACCAAAAATATACCGCACCAAAATATTTATCGGCAATGGGTGGTTCAGCCGGTGGCTTATTGATGGGCGCTATCATAAATAAAGCCCCCGAATTATTTAATAAAGTAGTTGCACAAGTACCTTTTGTAGATGTGCTTACAACCATGTTGGACGACAGCATCCCACTCACCACGGGCGAATATGAAGAATGGGGAAACCCAAATGACAAAACCTATTACGATTATATAAAATCCTATTCTCCTTATGATAATATTGAAAAAAAATCACACCCAAAATTACTGATAACCACCGGATTACACGATTCGCAGGTGCAATATTGGGAACCGGCAAAATGGATTGCAAAATTACGAGCGTACAAAACAGATCATAACATACTGCTTATGCACACCGATATGGACAGTGGACACGGCGGTGCATCCGGACGTTATAAATCATTGTTAGACACCGCACGTGATTATGCGTTTTTATTACAAAAAATATAATTTAATAAACTTATGAAACCGATAAACGCCTATAAAAAACAGCACAATCATTATCAATCTTACATAAAAATTACACGTATAATTAAAAAATAAACTTATGAAAATAATTTGCGTAGGCAGAAATTATGCTAAACATATAGCCGAACTACAAAACGAAAAACCAACAGATCCCGTTTTATTTATGAAACCGGATTCCGCCATTTTACCACAAAAAAATCCGTTGTACTTGCCAGATTTTGCCAATGATTTTCATTATGAAGTTGAGCTCATCGTCAAAATAAACAAGTTGGGCAAACATATAGACCCATTATTTGCCCACAGATATTACGACGAAATAGGATTGGGTATAGACGTAACCGCACGCGACTTACAAGCACAACTCAAAGCCAAAGGTCTTCCTTGGGAAAAAGCCAAAGCTTTTCACAACGCCGCTGTTATCAGCACGCATTTTATACCCAAAACAAAATTTAAAGATCTAAATGATATTCATTTTTCCCTACAACAAAACAACAAAACGGTTCAAGAAGGACACAGTGCAGAAATGCTATGGAAAATAGACGAATTAATTGCCTATATCTCCACTTTCTTTATGCTTAAAAAAGGCGATTTAATCTTTACCGGAACACCTGCAGGCGTAGGACCCATGCACGAAAACGATGAATTTATCGGCTTTATTGAAGGTGAAGAGATGTTTCGTGTAGTTGTAAAATAGTCTAACTGTACACCAATACTGTTGCTTTGAACCACATAGTAAGCATGCAAAGCAATAGCATCGTAATAAGACCGTTGCAAAACAATAAAGAAAAATAAATAAAGGCAATTCTTTGCCCAACTTCTTCGTTATCAAAAAATTAACATCCTCATCCCGATAAGCATCGGGACTGCGGCACTAAATTTTTCTCTAACCTCAAATTAGAACAAATAATCACCTTTTGCAACGGTCAATACTACTAGTTTTATAGGTTTATATCAAACCATCTAAACCCGGAATATTGGGCATGGCGTCTTTAGCAGCTTTTTTTAGCGCTTCTTCCTGTTTTTTTCCAGCTTCTGCCAAAGCTTTGTTTAAAGCGAGCATCAAGTAATCTTCCAGCATTTCTTTGTCTTGCAACAAAGCATCATCAATCCATAGGGATTTTAAGGCTCTATTACCTGTTACGCTTACTTTTACTTGGTTGTTACCAGCCTCAGCATCGATAATAAGCTCATCTAAATCTTTGCGCGCTTTTTCTACATTTTTTTTGGCTTCACCAATTTTTCCGACAATATCAAACATATTTCCAAACATAATTTTTATTTTTTTATTTTGTACAAAAATACAAAAAAACAATACATAAATATATACTGCTGTATTAAAATAGACATTCAATAGAACGTCTCTACAGGGGATATTATATAACAAAAAATAGCGGCACAAATGCACCGCTATTTTAATTTAGACGTTCTATGGAACGTCTCTACCTTTATTATATTGTTGTTTATTGCTTAATAGCCTTTTTTATCACAAATGCGTTGTCCTGCATTTGTATGCGGAATAATAACATATTACCGGTAGCAATATGTTTAAGA
>Ga0209633_10001870_pt1 | contig 21004 bp, 22 predicted proteins | sample Cruoilmetagenom1_FD_187290 | JGI IMG/M metagenome (GOLD analysis project Ga0209633, IMG submission 187290) | Oil polluted marine microbial communities from Coal Oil Point, Santa Barbara, California, USA - Sample 1 (SPAdes) (version 2) | ecosystem: Environmental > Aquatic > Marine > Oil seeps ... | reverse complement strand
AGGGAGCCCCGATCGACCACTCTGGCACCTCTCCTAAATTTTAATGAACTACACTTTTAAAAGTGCGGGTGCAAATGTAATAAATTTGATGATTTACTACCTACTTTTTTTTAATTTTTATTCTAAATTATCACTATAAATTTTTAATCAAATAAGATTTAACATCTTATAATAATAATATCTAATGAAATTATTATAAATTTAAAGACCAATTAAGAAAATTAATCAAATTACTTTAAATATGGCTTCACTTAAAATCAATAATAAAACACATCAAATTGATGTTGATTCTAACATGCCTCTACTATGGGTTATTAGAGATTTTGCAGGGTTAACTGGTACAAAATATGGTTGTGGCACAGGCATATGTGGTTCTTGTACAGTTTTAATGGATGGAGATCCTGTACGATCTTGCTTAATTCCTGTTTCTGCTGCCGAAGGAAAAGATATTTTAACCATAGAGGGTGTTGAAAATGAAAATAAGGTCTTACAAGAAGTTTGGGAAGATTTAAATGTACCGCAATGTGGTTTTTGCCAATCTGGTCAAATTATTTCAGCGGTTGCATTATTGAAGAAAAATACAAATCCTAGTGATGAAGATATTGATACCGCAATGAGTGGCAATATTTGTAGATGTGGCACCTATCAACGTATTAGAAGTGCCATACATAAAACAGCAGATTTGAATAACCCTAAAACTGAATTGAAATGAATCCAATCCAAAAAGTAACCAGAAGAAGTTTTATTCGCAGTATGGGTTTAGCCTCAGGTGGATTATTAATAGCATGTAATTTTCCATCTTCAGATGAAAAAAATCAAAAACGACCTTTTAATGGTTCAACTTTTGAACCTAATTTATTTGTTCATTTAAAGGATAATGGCGACTTAGTCTTAATAGCATCACGTTCTGAAATGGGTCAAGGTGTACGTACTTCTATGACATCTATTATTGCCGATGAAATGGATGCAGATTGGAATTTAGTAAGTATTGAACAAGCAATAGGCCATCCAAAATATGGTAATCAAAATACAGATGGTTCTCGTAGTGTTCGCACGCTTTATGAAACTATGCGTAAAATGGGTGCTACTGCCAGGGCAATGTTAATCAGTGCTGCAGCCACAAAATGGCAAGTTGATAAATCTACATTAATAACTAATAATCATTATGTAGTTAATACAGCTAATGATAAGAAGATATTTTATGGTGATTTGGTAAAAGAAGCCGCTGAAGTTGCCGTTCCTGAAAATCCACTATTAAAGGATGTAAAGGATTTTAAATATATAGGGAAAGGATTAAAAAGTGTAGATGGGGCTGGTTTTGCTTCCGGGAAACCTAAATATGGCATGGATATTAAATTGCCGGATATGAAATATGCCGCTATGGCCAGATGTCCGGTTACTTTTGGAACTGTTAAAAGTTTTGATAAAGCAAAAGCAATGGCTATAGCCGGAGTGACAGATGTTGTTGAAATACCTAGAGTTGCCAAACCTTTTGGACCGCTTGGAGGAGTTGCAGTTATTGCAACTAATACCTGGGCTGCTCTAAAAGGGAAAGAAGCTTTAGAAATAGTTTGGGATCATGGCGATAATAAAGTTTACAGTAGTGAAACTTATGATAAAATGATCACCGATAACGTTCACAAAAAAGGGAAAGAAATTAGAAATGATGGCAATGTTAATAAGGCTTTTAAGAATGCTGAACATGTTATTGAAAGTACATTTAATTTACCGCATTTAGTACATGCACCAATGGAAACACCTAATGCTACTGCTTGGGTAAAAGAAGATGGAACTTGTGAAATATGGGCACCATCACAAGCGCCGCAAACCGCTAGAGATAATGTAGCTGAATTTTTAGAGATAGAAAAAGAAATGATTACCATCAATGTTACCTTTTTAGGAGGTGGTTTTGGTAGAAAATCAAAGCCAGATTACGTAGTGGAGGCTGCAGCTGTTTCTAAAGCTGTGAAGGCTCCAGTACAAGTAGTCTGGACGCGCGAAGATGATATACAACATAGTTATTATCATGCAGTGAGCGCCCAATATATGAAAGGTGGTTTAGATAAAGACGGAAATGTTACCGGCTGGTTACACAGAGTAGCATATCCTTCAATCGCATCAACTTTTGCTCCTGATTCAGGATATGCTGCAGGGTTTGAATTTGGTCAGGGTTTAATTAATATTCCATATCAAATTGACAATGTACGTTGTGAAAACGGTAAAGCGCCAGCACATTTGCGCATTGGATGGTTTAGATCTGTGATCAATATCATTCAGAGTTTTTCTGTGAATATTTTTGTGGATGAATTAGCAGCTAAAGCAGGAAAAGACCCTTTACAGTTTAGACTTGATCTGATTGGAAATGATCGTGTAGAAGAGTCTAAATCTGGATATCATTTTGATAGTGCTAAACTTAAAAATGTATTAAAAACAGTGGCTAAAAATGCAAATTATGGTAAAGACTTGCCCGAAGGACACGGCGTGGGAATAGCCATGCATTACAGTTTTTTCTCTTATATAGCCTCGATAATTGAGGTTTCTGTAGAAGATGGTAAATTAAAAGTACATAATATTCATTCTGTAATTGATTGTGGTACGGCAGTTAATACAGACACCATCAAATCTCAAATGCAAGGTGCAGCAATATTTGGAATGTCATTAGCATATTACGGTAAGATTACGGCAAAAGAAGGTGTTGTTGAACAAAGTAATTATCATGATTATCAAATGTTACGTATGCATCAAGCACCCGAAGTTCATGTAGAGATTATAAATAATAATGACAAACCTACTGGTGTTGGAGAACCCGGTGTTCCACCGATAGCACCGGCAATTATAAATGCCATTTATAATGCTACGGGTAAACGTTATTATTCATTACCATTAATGGATCATGGATTAGTGTAGTAAATACAGTTTTAATTTCAACGCATTAATTATTAAAGTAAATAAGATAGCGATGGATTCACCTATTTTAATTCTCTTAGCAGGAGGGAAGTCTAAAAGAATGGGTTCGCCTAAAGGATTATTAGATATTCATGAATCACCATGGATTTTAGAACAAATAGGTCGATATCAACATCTTAAAAATTCTATAGTTTATATTGGTTTAGGATATGATTATAAATTATATTTAGAAGCCATACCTTGGTTTAATATTGCCCTTAAAAATTCGTATAATTTTGATGGAGTAGAAGTGAATGTTATTATTAATAGCCAACCTCAATTAGGTCCATTTTCTACACTTCAAGCAGTTTTGAATATGGTTGATAAAAAAACCACGATTATTGTTCAACCAATAGACGTTCCAATATTAAATAAAGAAGATTTAGCCACTATTATTAAGGAAGATAATACAATTGTTATTCCTGTTTATAATGCGAAAAATGGTCATCCAGTTAAATTAAAACCTGAATTTTGGAATACACTATTAACAATAGATGCAACTAATGATAAATCTCGACTTGATACTCAAATTAAAATATTCAACGCTTCAAGTATAAGTTATGTTAATGTTAACGATAGCTCTATCTGTCAAAACATTAACACAAAAGAAAAATGGTATAATTATGTTAATAATACTCCTTAAGTTTAATAATTATAATGATGTTGCTCCCCAAACTTTGTTAAATTTCTCACAATGAACTACAATTGATTTATAGTCAGAAAGAGAGATATTGGATGGAATTAAATATTTTTGACCTCCTTTGATGGATTTTAATTTTCCTATTAGAATTCCGTGTTTTTGAACAGCATCTTTCTTATTAATTGACATGGCATCCTTCTTTGTAATAAATAATTTTAAATCTGGCCCCTTAGAGGTTTTAAAATCAGAATGTAATAACAAATATGACTCGCCATTTTGCGATTCAATTGACCAATTTCCTGAAACGGAATAATATTTTTTTACCCAAGCATTTCCTTTTTGAGCAAATATATTTAGGGTTATAAAGCTGAATAATACAAGTAGAAGAAATGATTTTTTCATACTATTATTTAATCGTTAATTATATTTGATTGGTCGATAACAGAATTAAACCTTTCAAAAACAACTAATTATTATTTTAATTTTGAAGTTCTTTACTCATTGAACTATAAGTATTTTAGTTATTTATAATTCTTAACGCTTGTTAATAACTAGACAAAAAATATATTCCTGTAAAAATTAGATTCTGACAAGGTTTTGTATTTTTACCGCACTTATTAAACCAATAATTCATGCCAACAATTAAAGAATTACAAGATTTTTCTACACAAGTAAGACGTGACATAATTAGAATGGTGCATGCCGTAAATTCGGGTCACCCGGGAGGATCTTTAGGATGTACTGAAATTTTAACGGTATTATATCAAGAAATACTAAACTATTCTACTGATTTTACAATGGATGGAGATGGCGAGGATCTATTCTTTTTGTCTAACGGGCATATTTCCCCTGTATATTATAGCGTATTGGCACGAAGTGGCTTCTTTCCTGTAAAAGAACTAGCAACATTTAGAAAATTAAACACTCGTTTACAAGGCCATCCTACTACTCATGAAGGGTTACCGGGAGTTAGAATTGCTGCGGGCTCTTTAGGTCAAGGTATGTCGGTTGCAATTGGTGCTGCTCAAGCAAAAAAATTGAATAAAGACATTTCTTTAATATATAGTTTACATGGAGATGGCGAACTACAAGAAGGCCAAGCCTGGGAGGCTATAATGTATGCCGCTGGTAAAAAAGTGGATAATTTAATTTCGACTGTTGATTATAACGGACAACAAATTGATGGTGCTACTGATGATGTAATGCCATTAGGCGATTTAAAAGCAAAATTTGTGGCTTTCGGTTGGGATGTTGTAGAAATAAAAGAAGGAAATTCTATCGAAGCTGTTATTGCCGGCATGAGTGAAGCAAAATCAAGAACCGGTAAAGGCAAGCCTGTTTGTGTATTACTTCATACTGTAATGGGTAATGGTGTTGATTTTATGATGCACACACACGCTTGGCATGGTAAAGCTCCTAACGATGAACAATTGGCCTTAGGATTATCTCAAAACCCTGAAACCTTAGGCGACTACTAATTATTCTGCTGTTCAGATAAACTATTTACCGAATTTTCTTTACCTTTATAAGTATTAGATATTTATCTTAAATAAATGTTATATTATGGGCTATAAATATTATATACTAGCGTGTTTATTTTTTTTTAGTTTATCCATTACAGAAGCACAAAATAAAAAATTAAAAAAAATTTTAGTAACGGGTAAAGTAACTACTTTTAATAACAACCCGATAAAAGGAGCATTTATTTTTATTGATTCAATCAAAACTAACATAAGTACAAATAGGAGAGGGTTTTATAAAATTAAATTAGATACAACTATTTCTGAAATAGCGGTCTATTCTTCCAAACACGGATTGCTATCAAAAAAATATGAGGGTGAGAAAAAATTAAATTTTGTTTTTAGAGAAGATAGCGGACAAATAACTAAGGAGAATCTAGTAATACAAATGGGATATTTGGTGAACCCAGCTAAGACAAAAGAAAGTATTTCTACAGGTACAGGATATGAAGATTTCGCCAGTATATTTGAGTTATTAAATAAACGATTTCCATTTGTTAGTGCTTCAAATGGCCAAATTAAAATAGGTAATGGACCTAGTTCTTTAAATGGTGATAAAATTCCATTGATTATAATTGATGACAGACGAAGTACTGTTCAATCACTGGCAACGATCCCAACAAGTGAAATAGAAGAGATCAAAGTAATAAGAAGGGGGAGTGAAGCTGCAATTTATGGAGGTTTAATAGCATCGAACGGTGTGATAATAGTCAATCTGAAAAAATAATTATTATAATTTAAAATTATCTAAACTAACCCAATATATAGGTAATAACTACTTTTGTGTATAGTAATTATAATCTTTTAAAATTATGTCAATAAATGACATATCTGATTTTTCTTGAGATTTTATCCCTGTAACTTCTTGTACTTTAGATCTCAATTTAATCATTGTTTTGTGATTACCAGTTCTTTTTGCAGCTTTAAAAGTTTCTTTTATTATTCTGGCATCATTATCAGATAACTTTATAACATTTGGATAAGTTGGTTTATAAGTTACCGACAAATTTTCAAAGATTGTTTGTGAAAACTTAGTATTATCTTTTAATGAGACTACTATAGTGTTAGCAGATATGTCACCTAATCTTTGATTGTTATTTGTTATTAATATTGAAGTGAAACCTACCAACTTTCCAAATATAAATATTGTATAAATAATTCCAATATTATTAGACAACCCAAGAGACATTACATAAACCAATAATAACATAAACAAATTAAAATCTGCCATTCTTAAAAACCATCTTATAATATAATCAATCGTTGAAGGCTTAAAACCTTCGGAGTTAATAACTCTGATATTCATAAGTTTTTTGCCGATTGTTTGCCCGTTGATTAACATTTCTGTATACAATGAATAAAATGTTACAGGTAAAATTAGTAATATATCAAATGCTCGTATTGACCAGTAATCACCTCCAAAGCTTTCATTAAAAATTGTGAAATCAAATACCTGAACTATCAAGTATAAATATGCGAATTTTATTACATTATCTATAATAAACGCAAGTAGGCGCTGGCCTACGTTTGCAAGTTCAAAATCTACATTAACATTTTGTGTTGTATTTATTTGGAGTATTTTCATTTAATGTATATTTTCGCTTTCATGAGAGAAGTGGCTTTTATAAAGCAAAATAAAGAAAAATGGTTGGAATTTGAGAATGTTATTTTAAATAATGATAAAAAATCTCCTGATGAGATAGCCGACCTTCATATTAAAATAATGAATGATTTATCTTATGCCCAGTCTTTCTACCCAAAAAGCAAAGTCGTTCATTACCTAAATAAGTTAGCTAAATCTAGTTTTAGCAGAGTCTATCATACTAAAAAACAAAGTAACAACTCCTTACTTTACTTTTTTTTTGATGTAGTACCTCTTTTAGTTTATAAGCGCAGAAAATTTATTTATGCTTCTTTTGTTTTCTTTTTTATTTGTTTTATTGTTGGTTTAATATCAACCTTCAACGATGAAACTTTTGCTAGACAAATATTAGGTAATAATTATGTAGATCAAACTTTAGAAAATATTCAAAATAATGATGCATTAGCAATATATAAGGGTGGTAGTAATTGGGGGTCATTTATAGGTATTTTAGATAATAATATGAGAGTTGGATTGAATATGTTCTTATCAGGACTGTTTTTAGGAGTTGGAACGGGGTTTTATATTATTTATAATGGAATTATGGTTGCGGTATTTCAGTCTTTTTTTTATCAACATAATACGTTTTTAGCAAGCATAAAAGGAATTTGGATTCACGGGACTTATGAAATTTTTGCAATGATCATAGAGGCAGCTGCAGGTTATATCATTGGAGCAAGTATTTTATTTCCAGGTTCTTTAAAAAGGTTTCAGTCATTTAAAATAGGATTACGCGAAGCTTTTATCATATTTTTAAGTACTATACCTTTCACAGTTACAGCAGCATTTTTAGAAGGTTATATTACACGTTTCTATAATTCAATTCCAACTATCTTATGTTTTGTTATTATTATTTTCTGTCTAATTTCAATTAGTTATTATTATTTGGTATTACCTTTTAAAGTTGCTACAAAACATCAAATACGATAATGCAGAAAATTTTCCTTTTTATTTTTCTTATTTTCTCAATTGTCTTAAATGCTCAAACTGAAGAATCTTATACTGACATTGACGATTTATTTGCGAATGAAAATATTTCTATAGACACTTTGACTTATAATAAAACATTGGAATATTATAAACAAAGAGAATTTGATGATGATTTAAAAACGAAATACTCAGGCAAAGAATTTGAATACATAGATGATCTAAAAGAGGAAAAACCAAGAGAGAAAGAAGAGAAAAAGTCAAGCCCCATAAATGCTAATTTATTTATTGGTTTTATGACCAGCGTGTTTCCTTATTTGCTAGGTATTCTTGTTGTTTTTATTATTTTGAAAAGTTTTGTAAACATTGAATCAGGGTTTTGGAAGTTTGGCAATTCTTCGAAAATGAATACAAAGGAATTAATACATGAAAACACAGAAGATATCGAGAGTAACAACTATGAAAAACTATTGGGCATAGCTTTAAAAGATAAAAATTACCGTTTAGCAACGAGATATTATTATCTATTTCTTCTAAAAATATTATCTCAGAAAGAACTGATAACTTATCATAAAGACAAAACAAATACAGAATACAAATTTGAGTTAGAAAATAAACAAACACGAAATAAATTTTCATATTTAGCATATATATATGATTATGTTTGGTACGGTGAGTTCCCAATAGATGAATCTGAGTTTAAAACAATAGAATATAATTACAAAACATTTATTCATAATATTTAATTGAAATATTTTAAATACATAAAAATCTTCTTTTTAATTCTTGTAATGATGACTTTTGTTCAATGCAAGAAAACCAACTGGTACGAGAATTATCGTGAAAATGATAAAAGTCCATTCGGAACCTATATCATATATAATGAAGCTGATAAACTATTTAATAATAATGAAGTAATTTATTTAAAGGAAAACATATTTGACTATCTAGCAGAAAACTATGTAGACATTGAAGAAAATTACGCAAATTATATATGTATCAAATCATCCGCTGATAAATTACACGGAATTGGTTTAAAAGATTTATTAGATTTTGTATACAACGGAAATGATGCTTTCTTAGCATTGAATTATTTTAGTGATGAATTAAAAGAAATATTAGAATTTGAAACTCAAAATAGCGATAAAACAATTTTTGCACCTGTAAATTTAAAAAAATTAAAAGGCGAGCTGTACCTTGAAAATAATGATTTTGATAAGCAAAACTTTTCTTATGATAGAAATTTACGTAAAAATTTTTTCGAATCTTACAATGATGAAAAAACCATTGTACTGGGTACTCAAAAAATTCTAAATGTTGATGAGCCCGTATTTATAAAAATCTATCATGGCAAGGGTGCTGTTTACTTACATACGCAACCTATTGTTTTTTCCAATTACAATTTATTAAATAATAATTATAAATACGCAGAAAACGCACTTTCATATTTACCTAACAAAAAAACTTTGTGGGATCCACAGGTAATGGAAGGGGATTTTGCATCGAATAATTCATCAGAAAGCAGAGAGTCTGTGTTTAAATTCTTTCTACAAAACCCATCATTAAAGTGGTCATTGTATATTTTCTTTTTTGGATTATTATTATTTATGCTTTTTAATGCCAGACGAAAACAGCGTCCTATTCCAATTATTCCAGAGCTTAAAAATTCTACCGTTGAGTTTACGCATACAATTGCAAATTTATACTTAAGAGAAAATGACCATAAAGGTCTTGTTGATAAAAAAATACAGTACTTTTTAGAAAGGGTTAGACGCAAATATTATATAAATACAAATAATCTAAATGACAGTTTTGTCAAAAGCTTAGCCTTAAAATCTGGCAAATCAAAGACGGCGACCAATTATTTAATTAACACAATAATATCATTGAATAAAAAATACGAATGTACTCAAGACGAGTTATATAGATTAAATACTTTAATTGATAATTTTTTCAAACTTAATAAAAATGGATGAAAACAATACTAATTTAGAAAACGAAAACTTAGAGTTTAAGAATAGAATTGACGTTTCTGAATTACAGCAAAATATACATCAGATAAAAGAGCAATTACAAAAAGTAATCGTTGGTCAAAAAGATATGATAGACCTTTTAATTATATCTATTTTATCTGATGGTCATGCTCTTATTGAGGGTGTACCTGGAGTTGCTAAAACAATGACGGCAAAATTAATTTCAAAAACTATGTCGGTTAATTTTAGCAGGATACAATTTACACCAGATTTGATGCCTTCAGATATTTTAGGAACATCCATTTTTAATGTTAAAACTTCTGAATTCGAATTCAAAAAAGGACCCATTTTCTCAAATGTAGTATTAATTGATGAAATTAACAGAGCACCAGCAAAAACACAGTCAGCTCTATTTGAAGTAATGGAAGAAAGACAGGTTACAATTGATGGCAAAACTTATAAAATGGAGGCCCCATTTATTGTTTTAGCAACTCAAAATCCAATAGAGCAAGAAGGTACATATCGTTTACCCGAAGCACAATTAGATCGATTTTTATTTAAAATAAATGTAGAATATCCTTCAAGTGAAGAAGAACTTGAAATTATAACAAGAGAACAACATCTTAAGAACGATGCTAAAATACAAAAAATTGAGGCTGTAATTTCGGGAGTTAATATTCAGAAATATAAAGCGTTAATCACAACTATCAATATTGAAGAGCATTTATTGAAATACATATCTGATATTGTTGTGGACACAAGAACAAATTCTAAACTCTATTTAGGAGCATCACCAAGAGCCACCATTGCCATATTAAGGGCTTCAAAAGCTTATGCTGTTATAAATGGTAGAGATTTTGTTACTCCAGAAGATATTAAAAAAGTAGCAATACCTGTATTACAACACAGGATAATTGTTACACCAGAACGTGAAATGGAAGGGTTAACAAGTAAACAAATTATTGAACAAATTATCGAAGAAACAGAAGTGCCTAGATAAAAGTAAATGGAACAACTTTATAGATCATTATTTCTTAACAACAGACTTTTTTATATTTTATCTGTAATAACAGTATTTTTTATAATTGGGTTTTTCATTCCGGTTTTCTTTGACATCTCTAAAGTTTTAATTTTTATTTTATTCCTTTTAACGCTAATAGATGTTTTTATTCTTTTTTCAGAGAAAAAAGGGGTACTAGTTAAACGAAATCTACCTGAAAAGCTATCAAATGATGATGAGAATAAGGTCACTTTATATCTAAAAAATAATTACAAATTTTCTACCATTTCATCTCTAATTGAAGAATTACCCTATCAATTTCAAAAGAGAGATTTTATTTTTGAACAAAGATTAAAACCTCGAGAAGAGAAAACAATATATTACAATCTAAGACCAACAAAAAGAGGTTTGTATAATTTTGGGAATATAAATGTTTATCTTAGTTCTCCACTTCAATTAGCTACAAGAAAATATATTCTGGCAAAACCAATAGAGATAAAATGTTATCCATCTTTTTTAAAGCTTAGAGAATTTGATATTAGTGCGTTTTCTAAAAAAGTAAATACTGTTGGTGAAAAGAAAATAAGACAATTAGGACATTCTTTAGAATTTGAACAAATAAAAGAATATATCTCTGGTGACGATATTAGAACTTTAAACTGGAAAGCTACTGCCAAACAAAATCGATTGATGGTTAATCAATATATAGCTGAAAGATCTCAACCTATCTATTCAATTATTGATAAGGGGCGAGTAATGCAAATGAGTTTTGAAAATCTAACACTTTTAGATTATGCTATTAATGCCACATTGGCAATTAGTAATATTATTTTAAAAAAACAAGACAAGGCAGGAATGCTTACTTTTTCTAAAAAACTTGATGATCTTATTGTTGCAGAGCAACGTTATTCTCAAATGAATCTTATTTCAGAGACCTTATACAATATTAAAACTGAATTCTCTGACTCTGACTTTAGTCTATTATATGCTACTATTAAAAGAAAAATTACTCATAGAAGTTTATTAATTCTTTACACTAATTTTGAAACTATGGATGCTCTCAATAGACAATTACCTTATTTGAGAGCATTGGCTAAAAACCATTTATTACTGGTTGTGTTTTTTAAAAATACAGAGTTAGAAAAAATATTAAATTCTAAATCTAATAACATTCAAGATGTTTATGATAAAATTATTGCGGAGAAATTTATGTTTGAAAAAAGACAAATAGTAAATGAATTAAAAAAGTATGGAATCCAGACAATTTTAACGAAACCAAAAAATTTGACAGGTAATACTATTAATAAATATTTGTCGTTAAAGGCAAGAGGTTTTATTTAACCTAAAAATATATTTCAACAAACCAAAAAAAATAAATTATGAATTGGTATTTAAAAGTACTTAAGCAGTACGCAGATTTTAACGGTAGAGCACGTAGAAAAGAATATTGGATGTTTTTTCTGTTTAATATAATCATTATCTACGGTATTACTATACTTTCAGTTGCTTTAGAATTCCCTGAACTAGCTATTCTAAGCACTATTTATAACTTAGCTGTTTTAGTTCCGAGCATTGCTGTTGGCGTTAGAAGAATGCATGACGTTGGTAAAAGCGGATGGTATTTATTAATTCCTATCTATAGTTTTATTCTTGCAGTAACAGATAGTGAACAAGGAGAAAATAAATGGGGTGAAAACCCTAAAGGTGTTGGCAACAATAGAGCTATTGAGCAAATTGGCACAGAATAGATCAAAATATGTAAGCTAATTAAAGCGTTTGAAATTTAATTTATAACCTTGAACTTAATTATTATTTAATATTTTGAGTTCAAGGTTAAATGGTTTATTTGGTAATTGTCATTTTTTAGGAAGGAGGAATCCGGCTTAAAAAACAACTAGTTTTATAAATACCTTTCAATTGTGCTAAAGGAGACATATATGTAATCTAATTAATTCATTACATATTTACAAACTCATAACCTGCTAGATCGAAACCTCGTAAATCAATTTCAGTTTCATTTAGCAGTATACCATGTTCTAAATAAGCTTTTAAATTGGCTAACCAAAAAGTCCATCCGTTACTACAACCATAAAATATTTGCAATTTACTTTTCTCATCTTCAGGAATCTTAGTTTGTGATAATGTAAGTAAAACAACATCCTCTTTTTGCTCTAAACTAACCATTACCTCACAACTTTCTGCGAATGAAAATCTTATAAACTCATTTTCTTTTACTTCCAGTATTTTACCCTCTTCTTTTTCATCCCAATTATGCCACATCCATTCATAATTATCATTAGTCCTCAAAAATTCCTGTGGTTTTATCTTACTTCCTTTACGATAATAATCTGCTTTTCTTAAAAACCATGAACAAATACCTTCTTCGGTTGCCCAACACCAGTATAATTTTTCAACACTGGTCTTTATGTGTATTTTTTTTGTGAACGAATTCCAGACTAAATTTTTCATACATTGAATCTTTATTGTTTACTTCTTGCATGTTCAATACCTAAATCAATCCAATACCATAAATTTTTGTAGTCCTCAACTTCAACATAAATAAATTCTTTCATAGGTCTTTTTGTGAAATCCATGGGTCTAACATTATACTTTTCAAGTTCATTTTCTATTTTTGTAGCTAATACCCTAACTGCTAATTCATCTCCAACAACACCAACTGACATTTTTCCTTTATAAAGAAAACTCAAACCACCAAACATATTCTTTTCAATAATATCATCCTTATATGCAATTAGATGCTCCCTAATTCTATCTGCTAATTCTTGATTATACGCCATAATTATGTTGTTTCTGAAATGTCTTCATTCCACAATTCAGGTTTTTCTTTTATAAACTTCGTCATAAGTTCAATAGTTTCTTTATCATCTAAAATATCAACTTCAATTCCATGTTCTTCTAAGAAAGAAATATTTCCCTCAAAATTTTTGTTTTCGCCAATTATTACTTTTTTAATATTAAACTGAACTATGGTTCCTGAACACATCATACAAGGACTAAGTGTTGTATATAATGTAGTATCTGAATAATCTACTAATCTACCAGCATTTTGTAAGCAATCCATCTCACCATGTAGAATAGGATTTGATTGCTGCACTCTTTGATTATGACCTTTACCAATTATTTCTTCATTTTTTACCAAAACAGAACCTATAGGAATGCCACCTTCGGCATAACTTTTTTTAGCTTGATCAAGTGCTAAGTAGTAGTGTAAATAATTGGTCATTTTTTGAGGATAAATGCTTATCAAATATAATTGAATTAGATTAAACAATGAAGATCATATGTTTTTATATTATCAAACTACAAAAAAACCCCGTTAAAAACGGGGTTTTGTAAGATTTTCAAAATTATTTATTTTTTAAACTCACCGGCATTTACAACCGACCATTGATCAAATGTTTTAAAGTATTTTTTAATTACAGTATTAACTTTTTCCACTGTAAGTAGTTTAACTTGTTCCTCTATATTTTTATGGAAATTCATATCCCTGTTATAAAAAATATTATTATTAATAACGTTTGAAAGTTCATTGTCTTTGGCTCTAGATACATTTTGCGCTTGAACCCAACCTTTGATAGCATTCTTTAATTCTTCCTCTGTGATGCCATCATTTATATAACGTTCAGTTTCTTCCTTAAACCCTAATTGAACTTTATCAAAATTTTCAGGGGCATAAATTGCATAGACAAATAAAACGGAATTTTTATCATTTTTGTCACCGTCAACATTTACACCTGCACCAGCTCCATAACTTACTCCATCTTTTTGACGCAATCTAGAAGCAATTCTAGAATTTAGAAAACCTCCACCAAATATTGTTCCTGCAATTTGTACAGCAGCATAGTCCTCATCATAATTACTCAACGGGAAGCTTAACGAACCAAGCGTAAAAGCGTTCTTTTTATCAGGCGTGTTTATATTTTCATTAACTGACTTATTTAAAGCATGAGGATTACTAATTTTAGTGTATGGTAATTTTGATTTGAAATTACCAAAATATTTTTCAAAAAAACCAGTTAACATTTCCTTATCCACATTGCCTATTGCTACTAACGAGGCATTATTAGATATTCCGTAATAGTCGTTATAGTAATTATTTAAATCTTCAATTTTAAGACTATTTATAGCCGCTATTTGTTCTTCAACCGTCAATGAATATAAAGGGTGTCCACTAGTAAAACGTTCATTGATTTTCCTTAATTTTCGTTGTGCAATAGACTGGGGTTCAGATTTTCGTTGCTCAATAGATGCTAGTTCTTCAACTTTTAATTTTTCAAGTTCTGCAGTATCAAACGATGGATTTTTAATCATGTCTACCATTAGTACCAACGTGCTCATTAAATTCTCTTCTGTTGTATTGATATTGGTGAATAATTTACCATTACTACCTCTAAATGAGATAGACGATTTTAATTTACTAAGTTCATCTTGAATTTCTTGTCTTGATTTAGTTTTAGTACCCTTATTCAACATTTTTGCCGTATAGCCAGCAGCCATACCTTTATTCATCAATGATTTTACATCACCATTTCTTAGTGCAAAAGAGATATTAATTGTTTTTCCTCGATTATTCTTTTTGATAATTCCGTACTTAATACCATTTTTAAATTCACCATTCTCAAGTGTGTTTTGTATATTATCATAGCCTACATCAAATGCTTCTCCAGCACCATAACCCTTCTTACCCTTATAATTTTGAACTAAGTTATCTATATTAGAAGTATGAGCTACTTCAACTCGTTCAGGAGTTTTAGTTGGTAAAAATTGCCCCATGGTTCTATTCGAAGGAATAAGATATTTTTTTACAGCTGAGTTTACCTTGTCTAAGGTCATTGCTTCAACACGATCTCTTTGAATAAATGCCAATCGCCAATCACCTGCACCAATAAATTCACTCATATATGTTCCTAAATATGCTGAGTTTCTGCTTATCTGATCGTATTGCTTTAATAGTTTTGCTTTTGACCTATCTAATTCTTCTTGAGTAACAGGGTTAGTTCTAAAATCATCAAGCACTTTACGTAGTGTAACTTGAGCTTCTTCTAACGATTTTTCAGAAGGAACATCCACATTTAAATACATAAATGAAGGTTCTTTAGTGAAAGGACTAAATGCCCATAATGATGACGCTTTTTTCGATTCAACTAATGCTTTATACAATCTTCCTGACGGAGCATTTGTAAGCACATCCTCCGCTATAGCCATTGCAGCGTAATCCTCATGCGATCCAGCAGGAGTATGATACAATGCAGAAACAATTTGCAAATCGCCAACTCGGCTTAAATTAACCCACTTCTCACCATCTTGCGGTGGTTCTTCAGTATGAGAATCTCTAAGAGGTACAGTAGGTTTATCAATCTTACTAAATTTATCCTGAATAAGTTTTAGTGTTTTAGCTAATTCAAATTTACCGGTAATCATTAATACCGCATTATCTGGGCGATAATATTTCTTATAAAACGCTTTTAAGTTTTCAATTGGAACTTTTTCAATATCAGAACGATTGCCAATAGTAGATCTTCCATAATTATGCCATAAATAACCGGCACTAACAACTTTTTCCATGAGCACCATAGTTGGGTTGTTTTCTCCAGATTCAAATTCATTTCTAACAACGCTAAATTCTGACTCTAAATCTTTTTTAGCAATATAAGAATTCACCATTCTATCAGCCTCTAGATCTAATGCCCAATCTAAATTTTCATCTGTAGCGTTAAAGGTTTCAAAATAATTGGTTCTATCGTACCAAGTTGTGCCATTAGGTCTAGCGCCATGTGAAGTCAATTCTTTAGGAATATCAGGGTGATTTGGCGTTCCTTTAAATACCATATGTTCTAATAAATGCGCCATTCCTTTTTCACCATAACCTTCATGGCGTGATCCAACCATATATGTAATATTGACGGTAATAGTTTGTGAAGAATTATCGGGGAATAATAGCACTTTTAAACCATTATTCATTTGATATTCAGTAATTCCTTCAACAGAAGCTGTTTTCTTTAGTTGTGCCTGAGCATAAATGGATCCTAAAAAAATCATTAAAACAATGAAATTTGTAATTGTAACTTTTGCTTTTTTCATATAAGAGTTATTTAATTAAATTATATAATGAATTTGTTAATTCTCAAATATACAAAACTTTAAAAATAAAATTAAGTGAAGATTCTGTTAAAGATTTATCTGCTCAAACTTTTTACGTCCTAAAACATAATGCTGCCAAACAATACTTTTGCAATGGGAATAACGTGTCCGTTTATGAAGAATATTTCGTCTTTTTTTTAGCATAACGGGAATGTGGTAGTAAAAGCTAAAATGCGCTTTGATAATTGCCCAAGTATGTTTTAGTTTTAACTCAAAAAGAAATTTGACTCCTGCAACACCATCTAATATAAGTCTAATTAGAATTACAAAAAAGAAATAACGTTTTGGTACATTTTTAACTATTGACATTAAACTATTCCTAAAATTTAAAAATGTTTTTCTCGGGCTAGCCTCATTTAATGTGGCTCCACCAACATGATAAACTGTTGAAGTACCAACATATTTAATATCATAATTCTCATTTTGTATACGCCAACATAAATCTATTTCTTCTTGGTGTGCAAAATATTGTTCATCAAAGCCTTCTTGATGTTGATAAACTTGAGTACGAATAAAAAAACAAGCTCCTGATGCCCAAAAAATATCAGTTGTATCATTATACTGTTTGGTATCATTTTCTAGTGTCTGAAAAATACGTCCTCTGCAATAAGGGTAACCAAAAAAATCAATAAATCCACCTCCTGCACCTGCATATTCAAAGGCCATCTTGTTTTTATAATCTAATATTTTTGGTTGAATTACCGCCGTATTATCGGATGCTTTAAATTCTTCGATTATTGGTGGAATCCAGTTTTCGGTCACTTCAATATCCGAATTAACTAAAGCATAAATGTCCGCCTTAATATGTTGTAAGGCATCATTATATCCTTTTGCAAAGCCTCCATTTTCTTTGTTTTGAATAATTTTAACCTGTGGATAATTTTCGTTAATAAAATCAACTGAATCATCAGAAGAAGCATTATCGGCAACATAAATCTCTGCATCATTGCCTGTATGTTTGATCATTGCTGGTAGAAACTGTTTTAATAACTGTTTACCATTCCAATTTAATATGACTACTGCTACTTTCAATATTATTTATAATTTGGGAGGTCTTTTAAAAATTTATAGGCTTCATTAGCATGGTCTAATTTACAGAAATAATGTTGTAATCCATTTGTTAACATAAGATACTCAGCATTTATTTTTAAATTATAACGTGCAATTTGATCAAAAGTTTTCTGAGTAATCTTTATTGATGGGGCCTTACATTCAACAATAATATGTGGTAATCCTTTATTATTAAACACTAATATATCAAAACGTTTAATTAATGTGTTGATAGTCAATTGTTTTTCGACAGCGATCAATGATTTGGGATATCCTTTATCACTAATTAAATAATGAATAATATGTTGCCGAACCCATTCTTCCGGGTTTAAGACCACATATTTTTTTCTAATAATATCAAAAATAAACTGCTTATTTTCTTTACTTTTGATCCTGAAGGAATAAGTTTGGAGATTTAATTTTTGCATTAGTCCAAAAGTACGAAAACTTTGATTTTTTATAAATTTATAATCCTCTAATTATTCAATTTCTATTAAATGAACCGTATCAATCAAATAGTTTCTGACATTAAAGATGGAAATATAAAGCCGATCTATTTTTTAATGGGTGAAGAACCTTATTATATTGATAAGATTTCTGAATATATTGAAAAAAATGTACTTGCTGAAGAAGAGAAAGGTTTTAATCAAATGGTTTTGTACGGTAGAGATGTTAGCATAGATGATATTATATCGAATGCAAAGCGGTATCCGATGATGGCTGAGCGGCAAGTAGTTATTATTAAAGAAGCACAAGATCTTTCACGGACAATAGAAAACTTGATTGCATATGTTGAAAACCCGCAACCATCTACAATATTGGTGGTATGTTATAAATATAAGTCGCTTGATAAGCGGAAAAAATTATATAAGGCGATAGATAAAACCGGACTGCTATTCGAAAGTAAAAAACTATATGAAAATCAGGTTGGCGATTGGATTCGCAGAGTACTTTCAGGAAAAGATTATCATATAGAACCTAAAGCTACATTAATGCTAGTAGAATTTTTAGGTACTGATCTATCGAAGATTAATAACGAGTTAGAAAAATTGATGATAATATTACCTAAAGGATCAACGATAACGGCATTAAGTATAGAAGAGAATATTGGTATTAGTAAAGACTTTAATAATTTTGAATTACGAAAAGCAGTAGGAGAGAAGCGCATCGTAAAAGCGAATCAGATCATTAACTATTTTGGGCAAAATCCAAAAAGTAATCCACTGGTAATGACTATTTCTTTATTAAATAGTTTTTTTACGCAATTATTGATCTATCACGGTTTGTCAAATAAATCTAAAGGAAATGTAGCAAAAGCGTTAAGGATAAATCCTTATTTTGTTGATGACTATCAAAATGCTTCAAGAAATTATCCTATGAGAAAAGTTTCCCAAGTAATCTCCTTATTGCGAGATGCAGATGTGAAAAGTAAAGGTGTTGGCGCAGCCAATATTTCACATAGTGATATTTTAAAAGAGTTATTATTTAAAGTGATGCATTGAGAGAAAAACTCACTTTATTTTGACAGTATTAGGGCTTTTTATTTTCTTTAATAAATTATTAAAAATTATCAATATCATTCCTGGAATTCCGATCCAAATAAATTCACTTATCAGCACTCTTTTACCCCATTCACTAAAAAAATTTGAAGCCCCTATTGGAGAAACTTTAATTGGGCGCCATGGAAAAAAATAACGTGAATTATCAAAAGGAGAAAAGAAAGCCACACCTAGACCGCCATCAGTCATCGCATCTAAAATACTATGTGAAGCGGTGCAAAGAGTAAAAAATAAAATATATCCTCCGCCTTTTAAACTTAATGTATTCTTTCTGTAGAAAATTACGGTTAGAAATAAGCCGATTAAAAAGGCAAATAAAAATGAATGTGTAAAGCCTCTATGTCCGAAAGTATGACTATAAGGAATTCCTAAACTAAAACTAATAACATCAACATCTGGCAAAATAGCACAGAATATTCCGAGAAACCAAAACTTCCAATTTTTGATCGACTTAGAAAAACCACTGCCTATTGCAATCGATGCTAAACCATGTCCGAATAATGAAGGCATAATTTTTATTGATTAATTATCGAGCACCGAATATAGCACTTCCAACTCGTACCATAGTACTGCCACAATCAATCGCTATTTTATAATCACCACTCATACCGGTTGACAAGCTATTAAAGGATGGATGCATATTTTTAAGCTTATCAAAAAATGTATGTAAACTTTTAAATTCAATCTTGACTTGATCTAAATCAGTTGTAAAACTAGCCATTCCCATTAGTCCAACTATACGGACATAATCTAGATCCTTTAATTCATTTGAAGATAAGATTTTTTCAATTTCATCAAATGGCAAACCGAATTTTGTATCTTCTTTAGCTATTCTGGCTTGCAATAAACAATTGATCACTCTTTTGTGTTTTTGAGCTTGTTTATTAATTTCTATCAATGTTTTAAAACTATCTACACCATGAATCAATTTGACAAAATGCGCCATATACTTTACCTTATTCCGTTGCAAGTGTCCAATCATATGCCACTCAATATCTTTTGGCAAAACATCATATTTATCGACCATTTCCTGAATCCTATTTTCTCCAAAGATTCTCTGACCTGCATTATATGCTTCTAAAATAGTTTGAATAGATTTTGTTTTAGAAACTGCAACTAAAGTTACCTTTTCAGGTAATTGATTGTTGATATGCTTAAGGTTTTCCGCAATATTCATTTCAAAATTCATATATAGTTAATCCACTTCTTAATTTAGGTAAAATATAGGTACTTTTTGGTGGCATGGTTAATTCTGCATCTGCTACTTTTTTAAGTTGGTCTATAGAAATAGGAAACAGACCAAATGCAACCTCATATTTTCCTGAATCTACACTATTCTTTAAATGAATTGCACCTTGTTCACTATGCGAATAACTAATTCGTTTATCATTACGCAAATCAGTAATGCCTAATATAGGCTCAAGTACTGTTGTGTAAAGTAAGTGTGGATCTAAATCGCTTAAAGGATTATCTATTTCATATTCCTCTTTTTTAAGGTATAACGAATAGAATTCACCATCTAGATACATCGAAAAATGATGTTTTTTTGATGGTTTATATAATTCAAATCCTCGATTTTGAATTC
>Ga0209633_10001869_pt1 | contig 21010 bp, 17 predicted proteins | sample Cruoilmetagenom1_FD_187290 | JGI IMG/M metagenome (GOLD analysis project Ga0209633, IMG submission 187290) | Oil polluted marine microbial communities from Coal Oil Point, Santa Barbara, California, USA - Sample 1 (SPAdes) (version 2) | ecosystem: Environmental > Aquatic > Marine > Oil seeps ... | reverse complement strand
GATTAATTATATACTTTTGCAGCGAAAATCAAAAACTAATTTTAACCATATAAAACTACAATAATGACCTTAAAATCGTTAAACGATATAGTTGAATTGGCTAAAGGCAAAGAAACCAGGCGATTAGTTGTTGCAGCAGCAGCAGATAAGCCTGTTTTAGAAGCCGTTAAAAATGCCTATCACGAAGGAATAATTATTCCGATATTGGTTGGTAATAAATCGGAAATTGAAAGAATTAGTAAGGAAATTAATCTTGACCTTACTAATATAGATATTTATGAAGAAAATGATCCTTCAAAAGCTCCTGTTAAAGCAGTTGCTTTAATTAAAGATGGTAAGGCTGATATTTTAATGAAAGGTTTGGTAAGTACAGCTCCTTTATTAAAAGCAGTTCTTGATAAAGAGAATGGATTACGTAAAGCTTCTACACTTAGTCATTTCGCATTAATAGAATCTCCATATTATCATAAATTAATTGGAGTAACCGATGCAGCAATGAATATAGCACCCGAATTTAATGAAAAAGTAAATATAATTAATAATTCAGTAGAAGTATTTCATCGTTTAGGAAATACGAATCCTAAGGTTGCAATAGTGGGACCTTTAGAAGTGGTGAACCCAAAAATTGATTCTACTACTCATGCTGCTATGTTAACAGTAATGAATCAACGTGGACAAATTAAAGGTTGTACAATTGATGGACCATTTGCAATTGATAATGCTGTTTCGAAAGAAGCAGCAGAACATAAAGGAATTACTGGAGAAGTAGCTGGTGATGCTGATATCCTTGTTGCTCCTGAATTGAATAGTGGAAATATCTTATATAAAACACTTATGTTTATGGGTGGAAGTACTTCGGCAGCTGTTATTATGGGAGCTAGAGTTCCAGTAGTGTTAACTTCTAGAGCTGATACAGATAAAAGTAAGATGATGTCGATTGCACTTGCTGCTGCGATGTAAAAAATTAAGATTAATAATTTTATAAATATAGAGAAATGGAAGAGCAAAGAATTTTAGCGATAAATCCTGGATCTACTTCAACAAAAATTGCAGTATATCAAGGATCGAAATCAGTATTTTTAAAGAATATTAAGCATACTGCGGAGGATTTAAAACCATATCCAAGTATTATTGAGCAGTTTGCTTTTAGAAAAGATATTATTCTAAAGGAATTAGAAGAAGCCGAAATACGAATTGACTTAATTACAGCAATCGTTGGTCGTGGTGGTTTAGTTAAACCTATCGAATCTGGAGTATACGAGGTGAACGAAGCTTTAATTAATGATTTGCACGAAAGTAAATTAGGAGAGCATGCTAGTAACCTAGGTGGATTAATAGCAAACGAAATTGCGCAAAGTTTGGGTACTGCACGTGCATTTATTGCAGATCCAGTTGTTGTTGACGAAATGGAAGATGTAGCTCGTTTTACAGGTCATCCAAAGTTTATTCGTCACTCAATTTTTCATGCTTTAAACCAAAAAGCAACTGCACGAAAATACGCAAAATCGGTTGATACCCCATACGAAGAACTTAATCTTATTGTAGCTCACTTAGGTGGTGGTATTTCTGTTGGTGCACATAAAAATGGACGTGTTATTGATGTGAATAATGCATTGGATGGTGATGGACCATTTTCTCCTGAGAGAACAGGAACTTTACCATGCGGTCAGGTTGCATCTCTTTGCTTTAGCGGTGAATATACTCACGACCAAGTGAAAAAGATGATCAAAGGCGAAGGTGGATTTGTTTCGTATTTAGGAACAAATGATGCTTACGAAGTTGAAATGAGAATGAAAGATGGCGACGAAGATGCTAAAAAGGTACACGAAGCAATTGCTTATCAGCTAGGTAGAGAAGTTGGATCTTTAAGTACTGTTTTAAAAGGTGAAGTTGATGCTATCTTATTTACTGGTGGTATGGCTTATGATAAAGATCTTATCGATTATATTAAAGAAATGGTAAGTTTTATTGCTCCAGTTATTGTTTATCCTGGTGAAGATGAAATGGAAGCATTAGCAATGAATGGTTATATGGTAATGAAAGGAGAAGTAGAGCCTAAGGTTTACGAATAACCTTTTCAAAATATATTTTTAAAGGCATCCAGAAGGATGCTTTTTTTTTATGGTGTTGATAGACTAACCGGAATAACTTTGCCATTTATAAATTTGTGATTATTTATCGCAAAATTATATATATATTGAGCCATTTCATGTGGCTCTAAAGGAGCATTAAATTCTGGGAAAGCCAACTTTAGCATGTCTGTATTAATTGCTCCTAATGCCAAACAATTACATTTTACGTTCTTATCTTTAAATTCTTCAGCTATACATTCGGTTAAGCTTGCTAAAGCAGCCTTGCTAGCGCTATAAAATGATAATCCGGGAAATTTTGAACTTCCTTGAAATCCACCCATGCTTGAAATATTAACAATGTGTTTAATTGTACTTTTATGTAGCAATGGAAGTAATGATTGAATAATTAAAGAAGGACTAATAAAGTTTATATTTAATATTTTATTTATCTCATCAATACTGGTATCCTTAAAAGGCTTGTTTACTAAATAACCTGCATTATTTATTATAATGTCAACAGAGCTAACATATTGTTCAATTTCAGCCTTTAAATTAGATTTAATACTATTTATATCTTCTAAATCGAAAACCAAAGGTTTAAATTTTGTTTTAAGATTTAGTCTTATACACTCATTTCTAAGTTCTTTTAGTAAGCTTTTGCTTCGAGCAATTCCTATAATGGTGTTATAATCATCTTGAGCAAAAAGTTTAGTCAATTCAAAACCAATACCTTTACTTGCACCAGTAATAACTATATTCATAATTTTAGTATCTTTAATTAAAATTCGGTAAAACGAATTAATAAAAGTATCTAATCTTTTTATAAAAAAATAATTTATGAGGTTTTTCACTCGATCTTGCGTAGTATTTATGGTATTTTTTATGTTATCTTTAAATCTATTAGCTCAAAAAAATACAAAAGAAGAAAAGGAAAAGTTTAAGCCCTATTTATTTACTGGAGGATCTTTATGGATGGGATTTGGAACATATACCTTTGTTGATGTTAATTTAGTATTTGGAAGTCAACTTACAGAAAGAATCAATATAGGAGTTAGTGGTAAATATCAATATATACACGATAAACGATTTATTAATGGTAATTTTGAAACTAGTGTATATGGAGGAAGTGTATTTTCGCAAATTGCTATAATAAAAGATTTTAGAAATTTAATTAAAGTAAAAGCTCATAGTGGAATATTAGCGCATTTAGAATATGAGTTTTTAAATACAGAATACAACTATTTGTATTTTAATAGTACTGATTTGAATAATAGCAGATATTGGTTGCACAATATTTTAATAGGAGGTGGGTACTTTCAACAAATGGGTAAGAAATCGAAAAGTTTTATATTAATTTTATGGAATTTAAATCCTGATGATAGAAATCCGTATACGTATCCACAATTAAGAATTGGTTTTAATATTGGATTTTAATCTAAAAATTTAGACATTATAGTTAGAAGATTCTCTGGTCGGATTGGTTTTGATATATAATCATCGCAACCGGCTTTTACACTGGCTTCTTCATCTTCTTCCATTGCATAAGCGGTTTGAGCTATGATCGGTAGTTTTGGGAAATCTTTCTTTATCTCTATTGTTGCTTCTAATCCATTTAAATCGGGCATTTTTATATCCATTAAAATAATATCAACAGCTTCTGTTTGACAAATATCTATAGTTTCTCTGCCTGTCTTAGTCCAAATAATTCTTGATTTTGTAGGCTTTAAAACAGCCTTTAAAAACAGAAAATTTATTTGTTCATCTTCAGCAATGACCACTATTTTGTCTTCCCAGTCTCTATTCATTAGTGTTTGTTTATTGAGTATTTTTTAATAGAAAGCGGCTAATATAATTTACCCGATTGCAAATGTATGAAAACTACATATTAATTCTTTAATACTTCGAACATTTTTTTACCAATATTGGCTGGCGAATCAACAACATGAATTCCACATTCCGTCATTATTTGCATTTTTGCGGCTGCAGTATCATCTTTACCACCAATAATTGCACCTGCGTGGCCCATTCTTCTTCCTTTAGGAGCTGTTTTTCCAGCAATAAATCCAACAACTGGTTTTGTTCCGTGTTTTTTTATCCACATAGCAGCTTCAGCTTCCATGCTACCACCAATTTCACCAATTAAAATAATTCCTTCTGTTTCCTTATCATTCATCAATAACTTAATTGCATCTAAAGTTGTCGTTCCTATTATTGGATCACCACCAATACCAATACATGTAGACTGTCCTAAACCTGCTTTAGTTATTTGATCAACAGCTTCATAAGTAAGTGTTCCCGAGCGAGAAATAATTCCTATTGAGCCTTTCTTGTGAATGAATCCAGGCATGATTCCTACTTTTGCTTCTCCCGGAGTAATTATTCCTGGGCAATTAGGTCCAATCATTCTACATTCTTTATCTTTTAAAAACTCCTTAACTTTTACCATATCCGAGGTTGGAATACCTTCGGTAATTGTTACAATAACTTTAATTCCGGCATCTGCAGCTTCCATTATTGCATCGGCAGAAAAAGCTGGGGGGACAAATATTACTGATACATTTGCTCCTGATTCTTTTACAGCATCTGCAACTGTATTAAATACAGGTTTTCCAAGATGTGTTTGACCACCTTTACCGGGAGTTACACCACCAACTACATTGGTGCCATAATCAATCATCTGTTGGGCATGAAATGTACCTTCACTACCTGTGTATCCTTGAATAATTACTTTCGAATCTTTATTTACTAAGACGCTCATGTTATTTTTATTTTAATAAAGAATCAAAATTACAATAATTATTGATATCTATTAATGTACAATATATTTAATTAAAACCCAACTTTCTTTTTAGTGTTGTTTTCATTTCTAAACTCTATTAAAACACCAATGCAATTTCTTTCTGCTGATGAATTGAATTTCTTTTTTGATGTTGAACTAACTTCAATAATTAAATTTTTAGTTTGTTCATTTTTAAAATAGAAAAATCCTTCATATTTATAGTTTGCATTATCGTAAAGAAGTGTTTTTTTTGCGTTGTCTTCTTTAACTCTTATTCTTATTTTCCCTAACTTTTTATCACCGGAAACTGCAATATAATATTCTTCTTCGTAAACAGTAATGACAAATTCTGAAGTCATTCCAGGAGTAAATAAAGCACTTTTTGATTGTCGGCTATATAAAAAGGAGTCGTCTGCCCATCTGCAATTTTCACTATGGTAATTAACGCAATCCTGAGCAACAGCCATATATGAAAAAGATAGTAGAAATATTACAAAAACAAATTTAAAAGTTTTCATGACTTTAGATTTATAAATTATTGAAAATAATTTTATTTCTAACATCAGTAACCACTTGTTTAAGTTCATTATATTCATTTTCAGTGATTACAATTTTCTTACCTCCTTTAATTACCATTCTATTATTTTCATCGCGTTCTACAGTAGTTTTGGCTTCTTCAATCACCTGAAATTTCTCAAAAACATTATATATCTGCGTTAGTAAATCTATTGCAGCGTTTGTGTTTTCATCGTAATAATATTTTTTAGCGTATTTAATAAGATTTGTAAACGAATGTTTTTGTTCTACAATTCTTTTAATTACTACATTATTTTCAGTGTATTCTCCTACCAGATTTAAGGCTAAATATAATCCTTCTATGTAACTTGCTGAAGTGATATTAGCTAAGATCTTATCTTTATTATTTTGAAGTAAATAATCTACAATTTTATTTGAATATTGATCTGATATCTCTGCTAAAGAATCTTCATTACTAAGATTATTTTTAATTCGGGTTAGAAATTGATCTTGAAAAGGAATGCTTATACGTAAATCATTACTTAGTCTGGTAATTACATCAATATATTCATACGCAGAGCTTGTTTTATTAAATAAGGTCATATACGACAAATCGGCAAGATATATTCCTAGTGCAAGATTCTTTGAACGTGTATCAATATAATTTGACAGATTATCAGTTGGATTTACCAAATCAGTTCGATAAACTAATTCAGCATCTTTTCTAATAAAATTAAACATTTCTTGAGACGAAGGGAAACTATAAAAAACTAAATTTTCGCTGCTAGATAAGAGTGAATCAGATATTGCTTTAGAATCAATTTCTGATGATTCTTCTTTTTCTGGTGTTGATTTACACGAAACACTGATTGATCCTAAGAATACACAAATCAGTAGAATCGGGATGATTGATTTCTTTTTCATATTAGTGGTTTTAATGGTTTTATATTTTTTGATCTTTTTTTTAATCGTTTATTGTTAAGATATTTAAAGGCTTTAATGTATATAATATAATTGAAATATCGTAATAGGTCAAAAATGAGAAGGATATATAATAGCAAGCTTATTAACCATATAACTATTGAATTAAAAATTGATGTTGGAATTTCTAAACTTCCAATTTTTTTAATTGGAGAATAAAAATGAGCTCTTCCATATTTATTAACGGGCGACCTAAAAACGGGTTCGTATTTTCTTACAAAAACATCATTATATATAAAAAGTTTTTCCCAATCATCGTTATTTAATACCATATTAGCAATAGACTCATTATAATATTGATCTTTAAATTTGACAAATTCTTTTGTTCCACCTTTAGTTTTAACAATGTTCTGAATAATTCTATCCTTTTTATAAAGGGCTTTATCAAGATATTCGGAGTAAAAGAGTTTAATATATTCAAATAAATTTTCAAGTTTTTCTATCTTTTTCTCATATGGGGTTATTTCAATACTTCCGATTTTTGTTTTAATATCGGGGATATCTAATAGAAAATATTGTACTGAATTGTCTACAACTAAAAATATTTCATCTAATTTCTCTTGATCTTTACTTGTCATTAAAATTGTTTTACACTCATCAAGTAAATTTGATATTTTGGGTAATAAAAAGTTCAGTTTAAAGGAAATATCACTGTTTATTTTATCTACCTGATAAAATCTTTTTTCAAATTTATTTTCTGTAAATAGCGAAACTGATAATGCTTCAAACGCCCACCTTGATGGCATAATATCAGCAATTACTGGAGGGTATTCCTTTCTGGTTAAGCTACTGTGCAATTTATCAAATTTTACAATTGTTCCACTTAATAAAATTTGTGGTATTATTAAAAATGGAATAATAATATATATTGCAATTACTGATTTTAGATTTGCTGAAATGTTTAATCCTAAGATATTTGCAAAACATCCTGTCGAAAATAGTATTAACCAAAAACTAAAAGTTAATTCTTTTATTTCTAAAATATAATTTCCTACTAATACAAATGTTAAAGATTGAATTGCGGTAAGAATAAATAAGAAAATAATTTTTGAATTTATATAGCTGAATCGACTTAAGTTCAGAAACTTTTCACGTATTAGTATTTTCTGATCTTTGATAATCTCTTCGGCGCTTATCAGTAATCCGAAAAATAATGAAACTATTATACTCATTAATAAATACGCAGGAATATTAACATTTTTACTAAAAATATAAACTGTGGGGTCTTCTACTGTTCCAATATTATATTTAGTAAAAAAACCTAAAATAGTTGCTAGAATGGGAGCTTCAAGCAAACTAATTAGCAGATATTGCTTATTTGATAATTTTGAAAGTAAATTTCGTTTACTAAAAATTAAAAACTGCTTGAATTTACTTGGAGTTTTAAAATGTATTTTTGGTAGATCATTAATTTTTGGAACTAAACTAATATCCGTAGGTACATGTTCTCTGTACATTTCGTACCACTTCTCAGGTGATGTTTTTCGCTGATGTGTATATCTTCCTTCTTCATTAATTGTACGTTCTTCAACAATTTCAAGAACTGTTTCTGGATTTACATTTCCACAACTTGGGCATTCTTTTTCCGAAGGATTTATTTGATTACTTAAGGTTTTAAAATAAACGATTGAATCTAAAGGATCTCCTGTATAAACAACATATCCTTCATCATCAAGAACAATAAGTTGATCGATTAATTTAAATATATCCGACGAAGGTTGATGTATATTCATTAATACAAGCTTACCTCGTAAGGTCTGTTCCCGAAGAGTATTTATTAAATTAATAGAATCATTAGATGACAAACCCGATGTTGGTTCATCAATAAACAAAATGGCAGGTTCTCGCATAAGCTCCATGCCAATATTAAGACGTTTTCTTTGTCCGCCACTAATTACTTTATGTACCGCATTTCCAACCTTTAGATCTTTAATGTCAATTAAATCTAATTCCTTTAATACAGTAATAACGGTTTTGCGAATTTTTGTTTCTTTAAAATCGCTAAAACATAGCTTTGCATTAAAATATAAGTTTTCGTAAACAGTAAGTTCTTCAAATAAAAGATCATCTTGTGGAACATGACCAATTAATCCTTTTAATTTATTTTTTTCTTCATGCAGATCAATTCCATTAATAAATACATTTCCTTTATTAGGTTTTAATGTGCCATTTAATAAATTAAGTAAAGTTGATTTTCCAGCACCACTTGGTCCAATAATTCCAACAAATAAGTGTGATTCCGATTTAAACGAGAAATTTTTAATACCCTTTTTTGATCCAGGGTAATTAAATTCCATATGCGCTACTTCAAAGTTAATATTCTTAAATTCAGTATTATCGGTCAACTTAATTCCAATCTCAGTGTAATAAATTGGTTTAAGTTTAATATTTTGGAATCCAACCTTATAGCTTGATATAGTATTTCCTTTTTTAAAAGAATATATTTTATTAGGAATAATTTCTTTATTATTTAAGAACAACTGTTGTTTTCCATTATAATAAAACCAAATTTCATTTATAGATTTTGATTGCAGTAAACATACCCGGCCATCAAGATTTTCCCTATAAATATGCTTATATTCTTTATCATTATGTTCTTTATTATTGTCAATTAAAATAAAACTCTTCTTCCACGGAATATCAACCCACGATTTTAAAATGAAGTTTTTAAGATTATAAAATTCTTTTTCATCAATATTAAAAGAAATGGCGATAGTTTCTATAAAATCATATTCTTGCGGTTGTATTTCTTTCTTAAATCGAACAATTTCTAATAATAAAATTACTAGAAAATATTTTTCTTTTAAAAGAAGTTCTTTATGAATAGAATTGATTAGTCTAATAGCTTTTACGGCTCTTAACGACGCCTTTTTTAAGAAATTTTTACTTTCATCTTTACTTTGCTGATCTTTATAAAAATCATATACATATAAAAATTGGTCAACAAATTCGTCTTTAGTATGATTATTTAGGTATGATTTTATTAGTACACGTGTCCGTTCGAGATCTGTATTTTCATCGATATTTGAGAAAAGAGAACAAAGTCTAATAATTACTTTTAAAATGGGATCGGACATAAAAAAAGTTTTAGTGTTCCCGTAAATTTAGCAAAATATTGTAAGAATTGAAATATAAATTGTTATCTTGTAACAAGATTTTAAATAAATAGTACTATGATTGATAAAAAGAAAGTCCTTATTGTTGAAGACGAAGAATTAATTAGAAAGTTTTTTGTTGAGATTCTTGAATATAAATATGAATTGCATGTTGCAGAAAATGGCGACGAAGGATTAAAAATCGCATCAGAAGTAGTTCCAGATATGATTTTACTTGATATAATGATGCCCCATATGGATGGATTTGAGGTTTGTACTATGCTCAGAAAGGATAAGAAATTCGAAAAGACTATTATTGTTATGGTAACGGGATTAAGTGATAGAGATTCAAAAATGAAAGCTTTAAAAATGGGAGCTGATGATATTATTGCAAAACCTTTTAACCCGATAGATGTGCGAACAAAAGTGCAATTAATGTTCCGATTAAGAGATCGCTTACTTGAAGCCGATTAAAAATAATAATAAAAAGCAGATGTAAAAAACATCTGCTTTCTTTTTATGTTATTACCTTTACATTTTGATTTTAACATATAAGGTAATGCTGAATAAATTGAAAGAACTTGGCCATAATTTAAATGGTGATTTATATACCGATAAAAAAACACGAATACTTTACGCAACAGATGCTTCTGCCTATCGAGAAATTCCAATAGCGGTTGCTCGCCCTAAAGATAAAAGTGATTTACAAAACTTAATTAAGTTTGCTGCAAAATATAACACTTCGCTTATTCCTAGAACTGCCGGAACATCTTTGGCAGGACAAGTTGTTGGAAATGGAATTATAGTTGATATATCTAAGTATTTTACCAAAATTATTGAACTCAATACTGATGAACGTTGGGTTAAAGTGCAACCAGGAGTTATTCTCGATGAGTTAAATATGTTTCTTAAACCACATGGTTTATTTTTTGGACCCGAAACATCTACCGCAAATCGTTGTATGATTGGTGGAATGGTAGGTAATAATGCTTGTGGTTCGCATTCCATAATATATGGAACTACCCGCGATCAAACTATTTCTACTCAAGTTATTCTGAGTGATGGAAACGAACTTGAATTTAATTCATTAACTAAAGAAGGATTTGAAAATAAGCTTCAAGGAGATACGTTGGAGAATAAATTATATCAACATATAAATAAGATATTATCTGATAAAGAAAATAAACAAGAAATTGAAAAAGAATTTCCTAATAAATCGATTTATAGAAGGAATACAGGTTATGCTATAGATTTGTTATTAGACTCAAAACAATTCGGAGATTCTAAAAACGAGTTCAATTTCTCCAAAATAATTTGTGGTTCAGAAGGAACCTTAGGTTTTATTACCGAAATCAAACTTAATTTAGTTGATATTCCACCTACTGAAATAGCAGTTATTGCCGCACATTTTATGACAAAAGAAGAAGCTTTTAGAGCTAATCTTATTGCATTAAAACATAATCCGGGTGCTGTAGAGATGATGGATAATACCATACTACAACTTACTAAAGACAATAGAGACCAATTAAAGAATCGCTTTTTTATTAAAGGTGATCCCGAAGCAATACTTATTATTGAATTTGCAAGAGATACAAAAGAAAAGATAGAATCAATTTGCAAAGACTTAATTGAAGATTTTAAGAAAGTCAAATATGGTTATCATTTCCCAATTATTTATGGAGATGAAACCAAGAAAGTTTGGGCATTACGTAAAGCAGGATTAGGTGTTTTATCGAATATGGAAGGAGATGCAAAACCTGTTTCTATAATTGAAGATACTGCTGTTAATGTAGAGGTATTACCTGATTATATGGATGATTTTAAGAAAATCCTTGAGAAACATAAGTTAGAGTGTGTTTATCACGCTCATATTGGTTCAGGAGAATTACACTTACGTCCAATTTTAAATTTAAAAGATTCGAAAGATGTAGAAATGTTTCGAACTATTGGAGTAGAAATTGCACATTTAGTTAAGAAATATAATGGTTCTATGAGTGGGGAACATGGCGATGGTCGTGTGCGTGGTGAATTTATACCGATTGTTATTGGAGAGAAGAATTATAAATTATTACAGGAATTAAAAGCCGTTTGGGATCCTCAAAATATATTTAATCCTGGAAAAATAGTTGATGTTCCATCAATGACAACTAAGCTTCGTTATGAATCGGATAGGACAGAACCTGAAATTGATACAATATTTGATTTCTCGAATGTTGGGGGAATTGTTCGTGCAACCGAGAAATGTAATGGCAGTGGCGATTGCAGAAAAACAGATAAGTCGGGAGGTACAATGTGTCCAAGTTATATGGCTACTCGTAACGAGAACGATGTAACTCGTGCCAGAGCAAATATTCTGCGAGAATTTTTAACAACCTCAACTAAGAAAAATCCATTCGATCATAATGAGATTAAAGAAGTAATGGATCTTTGTTTGTCGTGTAAAGCATGTAAATCTGAATGTCCATCGAGTGTTGATGTGGCAAAATTAAAAGCTGAGTTTCTGCAACATTATTACGATGCTCACGGAATTCCTTTGCGTTCTAGACTAATTGCGTATATCACGGAAATAAATAAATTAGGAGCAATTGTACCCCAAATTTTTAATTTCTTTATGGGAAATAAAGTTTTTTCATCATTTGTAATGCGATTAATAGGATTTGCTCCTCAGCGCAGCATGCCTTTGCTTGCTAAAAAAACCATGAATAAATGGATGAAGAAGTATCTAAAAGAGATTAAAAGTGAAACTTCTAAAGGAAAAGTCTATTTATTTAACGATGAATTTACCAATTACAACGATACAGATATTGGAATAAAAACGGTACAACTTCTTACTCGACTTGGTTACAAAGTAATTATACCAAAACATATCGATAGTGGACGTACCTATTTATCGAAAGGCTTATTGAGAAAAGCCAAAAAGATAGCAATACAGAATGTTAATTATTTGAAAGATATTATTTCTAATAAATCACCTTTAGTGGGTGTAGAACCTTCTGCTATTTTAACTTTTAGAGATGAATATCCTGATTTAGTAGGCGATGAGCTAAAAGATATAGCAACGGAATTAAGTAAAAATGCTCTAATGATTGATGAGTTCTTAAAACGAGAGATTGAAAATGGGAACATAAAAAAAGAACAGTTTTCTACTGAGAAGCAAAATATAAAACTACACGGTCATTGTCAGCAAAAGGCTGTTGCATCAACCGATCCAACTAAGTTTTTATTATCATTTCCAAAAAACTATTCTGTAGAAGAGATTCCTTCAGGATGTTGTGGAATGGCTGGCTCGTTTGGTTATGAAAAAGAGCATTACGATGTATCGATGAAAATAGGTGAGATGGTACTGTTTCCTGCAGTTAGAGAAGCAAATGAGCAGACTTTAATTGCTGCACCTGGAACAAGTTGCCGACATCAAATAAAAGATGGAACAGGACGCAAAGCTCTGCATCCTGTTGAAATATTATATGATTCATTACTTTAAACCTAAAATAAATAATAAAGTCTTTTTATACTAGATAACATTTTTAGTAAATTGCCAAATTGAAAATTAAAACAGATATTATGATAAAAATTCTAAAACTTTCATTTACACTTTTCTTAACCCAATTGTTATTTGTTAATTTAAATGCTCAAGATAAAAGTGATTGGAAAGGTGGTGTTCCTGAAGGATGTACTTCAATTACTGTTGGTAAACTTGCATCTATTGATGGATCTGTAATTACGTCACATACCGACGATAGTCATAGAACACGTTCTTGGGCGGATATTCAACCAGCAAAAGATCATGTAACGGGAGCAATGACACCAATGTATAAGCGAACTGCTGATAATACGAAGGCTATGCCTGCTTATAAACACGATAAAATTGGTGAAATACCACAGATTAAACATACTTACAAATTTATTAATACTGCTTATCCGTGTATGAACGAGAAACAATTAGGAATAGGAGAATCAACTTTTGGAGGTAGAGATGAATTGCAATCAGATGCTGGTTTAATCGATTGCCAAAGGCTTTGTAAGTTAATGGTAGAACGTTGTTCAACAGCACGCCAAGCTATTACTATGGCCGGTGAATTAGTTAAGAAATATGGTTGGAATGATTATGGTGAAGCATTAACAATTGCTGATCCTAAAGAAGTTTGGCATTTTGAGATTGTTGGTCCAGGTGAAGATAAAGTCGGTGCAGTATGGGTAGCACAGCGCGTTCCAGACGATCATATTTCTTGCAATGTGAATGCTAGTACTATAAAGGAAATTGATCTTACAAAGACCAATTACTTTATGGCTTCAGAAAATATTTATGATCTTGCTAAAGAGAATGGATATTGGAATGAGAACGAAACGTTCCAGTTTTGTTATGTATATGCTCCTAATAGCAGAAAATCTTTTGCTTCGCGACGTCGCGAATGGAGAATTTTTGATTTGCTAGCTCCATCCTTACATTTAGATCCAAATGCAGAGAATTATCCATTTTCGGTTAAACCGGATAAAAAGGTTTCTTTGGATGATTTAGTAATGGTTTTTAAAGATTATTACGAAGGAACTCCATATGATATGACACGAAACATTAAAGCAACCAATAAAGATGGTAAAACCATTATATCACCTTTAGCAAATCCATTTATGCCATACGATCAATTAGAAATATCAAATGTAAGTGGTGGTTGGTATAGTGTTAATCATGATTCTGGTGATATTCGCTTTCTTGGTGAAAGAACAATTGCTCGTTGGTATACCATGTATGCAACAATTATTCAATGTCGTGATTGGTTGCCAAATGAAATTGGCGGAGTTGTGTGGTTAGCGCAAGATAATGTTGCAACATCTATATATACACCAGTATATTGCAGTGTTACTGATTTACCAAGCCCATATAAAACACCAGGTAGAGTTAAAGGATTTACCAGAGAATCGGCTTGGTGGGCATTTAATAGAATGGGTACAATGACAGCACAACGTTGGGGAGATATGCATCATGATATTGATGCTGTATGGAATCCAATGCAAACAGAGTTATTCAAGAATCAAAAAACTATTGAAGAATCAGCAATAAAGCTATATAATAAGAAAAACACACAAAAAACAATCGATTATTTAACAAAGTATTCGAATGAGTGGGGAACAAAAGTTGTTGATAAGGCTTGGGAGTTAGGTGATTTTCTTTGGACCAAATACGATGAGAAATTTTAATTTTATAATTGTCATTCCCAACTTGATTGGGAATCTCTATTGAGAAATATATGGATCCTCGATGAACTCGGGGATGACATTTTAATAAAGAAATTAGATAATAATTATGATAAACAAACGAGGATTTGCAAGTGATAATAATTCTGGTGTTCATCCAGAAATTATGAAAGCCATGACAGAAGCCAATATTGGTCATACAGTTGGTTATGGTGATGATGTTTATACAGAAAAAGCAAAAGAAAAATTTTATGAACATTTTGGAACGGATATCGATATTTATTTTGTTTTCATTGGAACGGCCGCTAATGTTCTAGGTTTGCATGCAGCTACACGTTCGTGGAATGCCATAATATGTGCAGAGAGCGCTCACATTAATGTTGATGAATGTGGAGCACCGGAAAAGTATAATGGATTTAAACTTTTACCTGTTTCAACTACAAATGGTAAACTTACAGTTGATGTAATTAAGCAAAATATCCATGGAAGAGGAGATGAACATCATTCACAACCAAAAATTATATCTATTACCCAAGCAACAGAGATGGGAACTGTTTATACAGTTGGTGAAATTAAAGCTATTGCTGATTTTGCACACGCCAATAATATGTATTTGCATATGGATGGTGCTCGAATTGCAAATGCTGCAGTGAGTTTAGGTAAGGAATTTAAAGAGTTTACAAAAGATGCTGGTGTTGATATTCTTTCGTTTGGAGGAACTAAAAACGGAATGATGTATGGTGAGGCAATAATATTCTTAAATAAAGATCTTGGTAAAGATTTTAAATATGTTCGTAAACAAGGAATGCAATTAGCCTCAAAAATGCGTTTTATATCGTCGCAGTTCGAATGTTATTTATCGGATAACTTATGGCGCCAAAATGCAAGTCATTCAAATAAAATGGCTCAATTGCTCGAATCTAAGATAAAAGAAATTCCACAAATACAAATAACTCAAAAAGTAGAAGCCAATGGAATATTTGCAATTGTACCTTCAAGAAATGTAATTGAAGAATTAATGAGCGAATATTTCTTCTACGATTGGGATGAATCTAAAAACGAGGTTCGTTGGATGTGTTCTTTTGATACTCAGGAAGAAGATATTCTAAATTTTGTAGATTTAATAAAGAAAAAATTCTAAAATATAATGAAGGAATAAAAAGGGTTATTCAAAAAGTTCAGTTTTGTCATCCCCAACTTGATTGGGGATGACAATTTTTTTTAATCAATTTATAGGGGATTCCCTTTTTCAAGTGAATGACAATTGATACTTTTTGGACAGTCTTTTCTTATAATCCTTTTTTCAATCAAAAAATATCCAAAATCTCTTGTTCTATTCCATTAAATTTAAATTTATCGCCTTTTTTTAATCCTTGTATCTCATTAAATATTGGAACCTGAGGAGAAATGGCAAAGTAAGTCTCGTCTTCTATTTGAACCTTTCCAAGACTTATCGTTATTATCATTTTTTGTTTGTTGGTAACAACAATACTTCCAAATTCAACTACTTCAGATATCTTTTCAGTATTAATTTTTTCTAATAGTTCTAAATCATCAAGAGTTCTTTGATATTGTTCTGCAAACATATCTTTCTTATGCAGGACTTGGGCTTTGAATGAATCATATTTATCACGTGGTATTCCATATTCATTAGCGCTTTGTTGCATTTCATTCATAGCATTTTTTGCATTATTGGCACGATCTTGCAACATTGCATTACACAGTAGAATTATATTTTTTTTAAGCTCAAGTGTATTCATAATACAAATATCACAAAAAAACTATAAAGTTATTTGGTTTCGAAATAAAAATTATTTATTAAGTGATTCTATTCCAATGTATTTGATTTTAAATAAAATGTTCATAACTTACAGTTACTAATTTCAAATAAAATAAAGAATAACAATTTATTTTAATATTATTGATATGAATAAGCTTAACAGATATCTGTTAGTTTTATGTTTTCTTATACAAAACAGTCTATTATCCTATTCCCAATCAGATAGTTTAAATATTTATGATTATAATTTTGCTCAGTTATCTAAGATAAAAGTAACAACTGCATCTAAAGTATCTCAAAATATCGATGAAATTCCATCGACAGTTATAGTTATCTCTAAAGAAGATATAAAAGAAAGAGGATATTTTGTACTGGAAGATATTCTAGCTGATTTGCCAGGGTTCCAATTCAGAAATATACAAGGATTAAATACATACTCATTTCAAAGAGGTATTCCTAATCAAAATAATCTAACATTGGTTCTTATCGATGGAATACAAATTAATGAGCTTAATTCAGGTGGATTTTATGGTGGAGGACAATACAATCTTTCTAATATTGAACGTATCGAAGTTATTTATGGCCCGGCATCAGTTGCATATGGTACAAATGCTGTATCGGGAATTATAAATATAATAACAAAAAATATTACTGAAGAAGAAATTGAAATTAGTGCTTTAGCAGGAACATTTAATACCTTATCTACGAATGTTGGATATTCTAGAGAAAATAAAGATAAGGATATTGGAATACGTATTTCCGCAATGGTAAAACAAACTGACAAAGCTAATTTAAGAGGGCAGGCAGGAGATAATAATTGGACTGAATTACTTGATAATTATGAAAACGATTATGCCATAGATTTTAAAATTGATGCTAAGAATTTTATTATCGGAACTAATTTCATGCAGAAACAAACTTCAGGCGCAACATTTGTAAAGTCTGTAGGTACTATATATAAGGATTATGGAACTTCTTGGAATATTCGTTTTATTAATAACTATATTAAATACAACAAAAAGGTATTTAAGAATATAGATTTATCACTAACATTATATAATCGAAATGCAACAGTACTCGACAATTCGGTATTATACATAGTTGATACTGCTCAAATTGCTTATTATAGACCAAATAATCTTACGGGACTCGAAAATATAATAAGTTATTCAAGAAACAAATTTTCATTAACTGGTGGCTTAACACTAGAATATGAGCAATTAGCAGAATCTTTTTCAATTTCTAATAGCAATTCACCAGAAGAAAAACCTGCAAAACCTTCGGACCCTGATATGGATAATAACTTTTTGACAAGTTTATTTATTGAACCTCAATTAATACCTTTCAATAATTTATATATTTCTGGAGGTGTTAGATTTGATCAAAGTAGTATATATAATCAAGTATTTACTCCACGCGGTGGTATAAGCTATAAATTCAAAAATCAAATTATAAGATTTTCTTATTCTGAAGCATTTAGAGCTCCTAAGCCTTGGGATTATACCGATGGTTTAGGTAATAACAATTTACTTTCAGAACAAATGAACTCTTTTGAAGCTGCTCTAGGTTTATCTTTTCTTGAAAATTATAAATTAAATATTGTTGGATATATAAATACCCTTGATGGTGCAATTACAAGACAAACTCTAATTGATGGTTATAAGTGGGTAAATGAAGGTGAGATTAATACGGATGGCCTTGAACTTTATTTTCAATATCTATCGGAGAAAATTAAATGTAACCTTAATTATACCTATACAAATAGTTATAATGATAAAGGAGTATCGTTAAGCGAAATAAGCACAAACGCAGCAAATGCTAATATTACATATTCTTTTAATAATTATCTCAAATTACATCTTGGGGTTAATTATGTTGGAGAAAGAGATAATCCAAAAATTATTGCTGCAATAAACTCCAATAAAATAGATCCTTTTGTTATTTTCAACAGTACGATTTCGGTATTAAATTATAAAAATATCGACGTACAATTTCTTGTTCGAAATATATTTAATACAAAATACTATCATACATCTAATAGAGATCCAGATAGATATCGTCAATCTCAAAGAACCCTAATTTTGTCTTTAGCTTATAATTTTAAAAAAGAACAATATAAATGAGAATTCTTAAAAGTTTGGAAATATTACTATTGTTACTGTTAATCAGTAATTTAAATAGTTTTTCGCAAAACGATAAGAGTAAAATAGTTGTAGCATATATTAACAACTTTATAAAATATACTACATGGTCGAACGAAAATGCCATTGATACTTTTAGGATTGTTATAATAACAGAAGATAAGAACATTATAAGTGAGTTCAAGAAGTTTTCTAATGACAGAAAACTTAAAGGAAAACCAGTTAAATTATCAGTTTATAATTCGGGTGAGATAAAGGGCAATAGTCAAATTATATTTATTGCAAATAAGAAACTGGCATTCTTTGAAGAGATTTATGACAAAATTGATGAGAAACCAGTGCTTTTAGTTTCTGAAAGTAACGACAATCAAAGAATGGTTATGATTAATCTTTATAAAACTAAAGATGATAAATTATTATTTGAAGTAAACAAGGCAAATATCTTAAATCAAAATCTAACTATTGATCCGGAAATATTACTAGCGGGAGGAACCGAAATAGATGTAGCTACTTTATATCGTAATTCTCAGGTGAACATGAGAGAGATAGAAAAATCAATTCATAAAATTAGAGATTCTCTTAATATCTTAACAACAAATATTAAAGAATCTAGTGTTTTAATTGATGTACAAAAATCTGAACTATTAAATCAAAATGATTTACTAAATAAGAAATCGAAAGAAATAGATTCTTTACAGAATATATTTTCAAGACAAGAGTCCTACTTAAAATCTCAAAAAGCATCTATAAGTCAAAAGAATGACATACTCCACGAGCAATTAGCTAAAATGACATCTCAGTGGAAAAAATTGGATAAACAAGAGCAATTGGTAAAAGATAAACAAGGTTTAATTAATAATTTAAATATCAAGATAGAGAGTAAGAATATTATATTAGGAAGTCAGTCTGAATTAATAATTAGACAAAAACGCCTGATTTATTCAGTTGTCCTTTTTTGTATTCTAGTAATTGTTTTGGTTATAACAACATTTATATCATATCAAAATAATAAACAAAAAGGGAAATTGCTTGCAAAGCAAAAAGAAGACATTGAAGATAAATTCGAAGAACTCGAACACTTGAATAAGAAGCTAAAACAAGCCGATCAATACAAATCAATTTTCTTAGCCAGTATGAGTCATGAACTAAGAACGCCTTTAAATTCTATAATTGGTTATACAGGGATTCTTTTAATGGGAATGACGGGCGAATTAAACGAAGAACAAAACAAACAATTATCTAAGGTTAAAAATAATGCCAATCATTTATTAAGCTTAATAAATGATATTTTAGATATATCTAAAATAGAAGCAAATAAAGTTGAAATAAATATTGAAAAATTTAAACTTATTGATGTTATTCATGAAGTGATTGAATCTTTAATACCACACGCTGAAGAAAAAAATATTAAGATTACATCTAAGATAAATAAATATTTGGTTTTAAAATCAGATAAAAGAAGAATTAAACAAGTTGTACTTAACTTGTTAAGTAATGCAGTTAAGTATAGCGATACGGGAAGCATTCATATATATACTGATTATCAATCGGAGAATATTTTCAGACTTACAGTAAAGGATACAGGAGTTGGAATATCAGAAGAAGAAATGGCGCGTTTGTTTCAACCTTTTCAACAAATTGATTCTACATTAACCAGAAAAAATAGTGGCACGGGATTAGGATTGTATTTATGTCGAAAATTAATGTCGATACTTGGAGGTGATATATATGTCAATAGCATTGTTGGTAAAGGTAGTGAGTTTTATATTGAAATGCCTGTAAATAATAAAAACTAAAGGTATGAAACGTGTATTAGTAATTGAAGATAACGAAGATAATATGTACATGATTAAATTCATATTAGAAAATAATAATATAGAAGTTATTATGGCAGAAACGGGAGTGGATGGGTATTTAAAAGCAGTTAAAGAAAGACCAGATTTAATTCTTATGGATATTCAATTACCCGATTTAAATGGTTTAGAAGTTACAAAAAGAATTAGGCAGTCGTCTGTTGCTAATACTATTCCAATTCTTGCAATTTCATCATATGCCATGACAGGGGACAAAAAAAAAGCGTTAATTGCTGGTTGTACAGGATATATTGAAAAACCTATAAATCCTGAAACCATAATGGATGAAATAAATAAATATTTTACTTAAATCAACTTATCTTTAATATAATGGAAAAGCAAGTAAAAATTCTTATTGTCGATGATAATAGCGATAATTTAGATGTGATGAAAATTATTCTTGAGAGCTGTAACTACATTGTTTATGATGCTCTAAATGGAAAGGAAGCTTTGAAATTACTCAATGTAGAAAATTTCGATTTAATTATCTCCGATATTCTTATGCCCGTAATGGATGGTTTTCAGCTTTGTAGAGAATGTAAAAAGAATGAAAAGTTGAAGGATATTTGTTTTATATTTTACACAGCTACTTATATTGACTCT
>Ga0209633_10001868_pt1 | contig 21015 bp, 21 predicted proteins | sample Cruoilmetagenom1_FD_187290 | JGI IMG/M metagenome (GOLD analysis project Ga0209633, IMG submission 187290) | Oil polluted marine microbial communities from Coal Oil Point, Santa Barbara, California, USA - Sample 1 (SPAdes) (version 2) | ecosystem: Environmental > Aquatic > Marine > Oil seeps ... | reverse complement strand
GGCAGCAGCCGCTCCGCAAGATCGGCAAATCCGTCCGGAGTTCCGCGGGCATGGGCCGATTGCCCACCGGTTGTGAGTATGGCGGCAAAGACCAGAACGACGCAGACCACAAGACTGCGGCTTGCTGCTCGGCCGATGGAGACACTGGAAGATATCATTCGTGTCACAAGAGCACTCCGTTTCGAGGGGGCGCCGGTCCGCCGTGGCTGGGAACGCGGCCGTTCGCGGACGCCTATGAGCCGATAGTGAGCCGGGCATGCCGCCCGTCCATGGTTAGTAGCGAATTGGGTCCTGCCCAACCGCTCTTCAAGCTTTAGCTGAGCCAGTTCCATAGTTCAGCGCTTGTTCAGCATAGGGCCGAAATTGGCCAGACAATATGGTCAATTGATGGCGGAACCGTAAATTGCTCGTGAGGATGGCTAACTATAAATGAGCCATAGGGCGCCGAAACCTACGGCCGCGGCGATCATCCCGACATTGCGAATGAGCGCATCGGGCATGCCCAAGACTTCGGCAATCATCCGTTTCATGGCCGCAGGAAAGAGGGCGTAGAGGCTGCCCTCGATCAGCAGAAACAAAGCAAACGCCGCGAGCAGAAGCTCCATCGGAGATCGAATCGTCCGCCCGCAGCCCTCTACTCCCGCTTGGGCTGTGGCCGGCGGGAGCGTCCGGCGCTCGTCACGTCCGGGAACATGCGGTAAAGGTCGACCTGCGGTGGCCCGACATAGCGTGTCTTGTCTCCGGTTAGGCTCTGCCGTGCGGTGCGCATCCGCACCCAGAAATCATAGAACTCCTTGTCCTTGCCGAAGGCTGCGTTGTAGAGGCGCTGGGCCTCGGCATCGCCTTCGCCGCGTAGGATCTGCGAGCGCTTGTTGGCTTCGGCCTTGATGACACGAACCTGCTTGTCGGCGTCGGCGCGTATAGTTTGGGCCTCCTTCTGGCCCTCTGCGCGAATACGCCGCGCTTCCTGCTCGCGCTGTGTCTTCATGCGGCGGAAGATGGCTTCGGAGTTTTCCTGCGGCAGATCGACGCGCTTGATCCGCACGTCGAGCACCTGGATGCCGAAATTGCCGCCCTGTAAAGCGACTTTCTTTGCGACCCGCGTCATCAGCACGGCACGTTGAGGCGTGAGGATGGTCGCCATTGCGACTTTACCAAACTCTGCACGCAGCTCCGCGCCGACGATCGACTCGAGCCGCTCGCGCATGCCCAGCTCGTTGCGGGCCGTCTGAAAGAACTTCAACGGGTCGTTGATCCGGTAGCGCGTGAACGAATCGACCACGACCTGCTTCTGATCGCGCGTCGGCACTTCGACGGCAAGCGCGTCGTAGTCAAGGACACGCTTGTCAAAGCGAGCGATGCTCTGCCATGGCAGCTTGAAGTTTAGGCCCGGCGCGCTGACCAGCCGCTTAACCTGGCCAAACTGGAGCACCAGAGCCTGCTCGCGCTCATTGACCGTGAAGACCGAGGAGAACAGGACGATACCGATGACAACGATGCCCCCGGCCAAAATCCAGCGTGTAAACTTCATCATCTCTCTCCCGTCGACGGCCGTCTTGGAGCCGTGCTGCCTGCTCCGGTACCGGAGTTCCGCCGCTGGAGGCTGTCGAGAGGCAGGTAGGGCACCACCCCCGCGCCGCGACGACCCGTGTTGTCAATGAAGACCTTGTCGATGCTGGCGAGGACCTCGCTTAGCGCTTCCATGTAGATGCGACGCTTGGTGACGTCCTTGTTCAGTAGGTACTGTTTGAAGACCGCGAGAAAGCGGCTTGCCTCGCCAGCCGCAACGGCGATCTGCTCGGCGCGATAGGCCTCGCCGGCCTTCACGATGCGCTCGGCCTCGCCTTCGGACTTCTGTACGTTTTCATTCAGGTACGCGTTCGCCACGTTGACCATGCGCTCCTTATCGGCGCGCGCGGCCTGGACGTCGCGGAAGGCATTGAGCACGCTGCCGGGAGGGTCGACCTTCTGAATCTGGATCGCCCGCACCTCGATGCCGGTACCGTAGTCGTCGAGAATTTCCTGTAGCAGTTTCTTGGTTTCAGTGGCGAGCTGTACGCGGCCTTGCGTACGCGCGAACTCGAACTCCGACTTGCCGATAATCTCGCGCATCGAGGCTTCCGCCGCATTCTTGATCGTCTCGTCGGGGTTGCGGATGTTGAAGAGATAGTTCCGCACGCCCTTTTTGCCGGGCCGCGTATCGATCTTCCAATGCACCACGAACTGAACTTCGATGATGTTCTCATCGCCGGTGAGCATCTGGCTTTCGGCCTTGATGTCGGAGCGGGTGTCACTGCGGAAACCAACCGGCAGGCGCTCGATCTTGGTCACCTTGGGCCGCATGATCTGGCCGATCGGCGCCGGCCAATTGTAGTTGAGGCCGGGATTGGTCGTCGCGACCCACTTTCCGAAAACCAGTTCCACGCCCTGCTCGTCGGGCTGCACACGGTAAAATCCGCTGACCAACCAGATAATGACGACCGCCAGGCCGATCAGGATAACCGCGCGTTTGCTGCCCATCCCGCCGGGCAACACGCTGCGGAAGCGATCCTGGCCACGCTTCAGCATGTCCTCGAAGTTCGGTGGCTGGCCGCCGCCGCCAGAGCCTCGGCCGCCCCACGGTCCCTGGCCGCCGCCTCCACCGCCGCCATTACCGCCCCACGGGCCGCCGCGTCCGCCGCCCCCGTTTCCTTGATTGGTCACCGGCATTCGGTTCACCTTCCCTGTCGTAATACTGATTGGATGGCGCTGCGGCGATACTCGAGCAAGCGCGTCGCCCTTTCCTATAGCACCGCCCGCCTTATATGTCTGTCTGCGTGGAACAGTCGTGCGACAGGTGGTCGCCCTGGCTGATCCGCGCACACGGCGGTGGGTGCCGTTTAGCGTGACTCGGATATTGGCAGAGGGACGGAGTTGTCAAGGATGGCGGGGCTTTCAGAAAACGCGGTCATGGAGGCACTGGGACAAGTGCACGACCCCGACCGTGGCAAAGATATCGTGGCGCTGGGCATGATTCAGGGCCTTGTGATTCGCGACGGCAATGTCGGTTTCTCGATCGAAGTTGACCCGGCGCGCGGTCTGGGCTTCGAGCCGGTTCGCAAAGCGGCCGAGGGCGCAGTCCTGGCAATCAAGGGTGTGGTCTCCGTAACCGCGGTCCTGACCGCCGAGCGCGCGCCTGGATCACCCGCCGGCGGCGCGGCCGCACAGCCCGGTCCGCCTCCGGGCCCTCCACCCGGTCCGGGCGCGCAGGCAACCCCGCAACCGCGCAAGGCTCTGGCGCCGGGCGTCAAGTCGATCATTGCCGTGGCTTCGGGCAAGGGCGGCGTCGGCAAGTCGACCACCGCGGTCAATCTGGCCCTGGCCCTGCATGCCGCCGGCCACAGCGTTGGGCTGCTCGACGCCGACGTTTATGGCCCCTCGATGCCGCGCATGCTCGGCATCGAAGGACAGCCGACGGTGCATAACGAAATTCTCTCGCCGATGACCGGTCACGGCATCAAGGCAATGTCGATGGGCTTTCTGGTCGACGAAGAAACGCCGATGATCTGGCGGGGCCCCATGGTGATGGGCGCACTGGAGCAGATGCTGCGCGACGTCGACTGGGGTGAACTCGACGTCATGGTGGTCGACATGCCCCCCGGCACGGGCGATGCCCAGCTGACGATGGCCCAACGTGTGCCCCTGGCGGGCGCCGTGATCGTTTCAACGCCCCAGGACATCGCGCTTCTGGACGCCCGCAAAGGCCTCAACATGTTCCGCAAGGTCGACGTGCCGGTGCTGGGTATCATTGAGAATATGAGCATGTACGTTTGCCCAAAATGCGGGCACGAGGCGCATATTTTCGGCCATGGCGGCGCGCGCAAGGAAGCCGAGCGGCTCGGCATCGATTTCCTCGGGGAGATTCCGCTCGACATCGAGATCCGCGAAACCTCCGATGGCGGCCGACCGATCGTGACTTCCAATCCCGATAGCCCGCACGCCAAAGCCTACAGATCAATCGCGGAGCAGATTTGGGCCAAGCTCGAGGCTCGCGAAGGCGTACGCGCCGCGCCCAAGATCGTCGTTCAATAAGTCGCGGTTGGTAGGGGAAACGATCGCACCGGGGTGCGCGCTTTAGCGGCTGGCTTGTTTCCGAGCTCCGCCAGTTTTCGGCGCAGCGGAGATCACCAGCCTGCGGCGATTCTTGCCATATCCGCAATAGCTGCGGCGCCCGACATCAAAGTGAAAATGGTGCCGGTGCTGGTAATCAAAATCCGGCGTCAGTGCGACGGGGAAGATACCGCACGACGCGGCACCGATCCGTTGCAGAAATTCCGCGAAAGCGCCGTTCTTTTTCCAGAAGGTTTGAATTCGGATTTCGCGGCCGTCAGCCAGAAACAATCGCGAAATGTCGACCGCGTTGGCGAAGGAGTGCTGGCTCAACACACGCTTTGACGCCACCAGGCGGCAACTGTAGCTCGAGCTAACTCGGATCGCCGTCACCGGTTGGCCAAACAGTTTCTTTGCGTTCGGTTGAACCTCGGTGCGCAACCATTCCTCAAGTTTCACCGCCAGGGGCCAAGTTACGATCGCGCGGCCTTGGACCGTCGCAGCACCGATCTTCGTCACCTGCACCGCACGCTCATAACCGCAGCGGCCGCGCGCGTTCTTGCGGTCCGGCACGTGTTTGAACACCACGTCGGTCTGTTTAAGTCGCGCTAGCCACAGCTTGCTCGGCGTCGGCGGCGGGAACGGATCGTCATACATGAAGAACGCCACCATGCCCTTGAGCTTGGAGTTCGACAGCAAATCGTGGCGCAGCTCCGGCATCAGCGAAAGAACGACGATCGCGGCAAGTGGCGCCGCAACCAGCGCCGAAAGCACTAGCTCCGTCCCCTTCAGGGCATGGCGGCGGAGAATTCGGCGGACCAGCCCGGGTGGGCGGTCACGCCGGAGCTTGCGCGCCCTGCGGCGTGTCGCGGGGTTCAGCGCAACGGTCGTCGTCTCGCGGGGATGGTCAACCCGCCGCGCGCCCGGCACGACCGCGGGCAAGTTCGCAGTCTTGGGATTTGCACGTTCGACCTTGTCCGGATCGGACTTTCCGTCCAGAGGCACGTCGGGATCTGTGGGTTTCGACGGATCGGAACTCATCGGCGCAAGTCCCCGTTATTCGCGGCGGCGAGGCCTTGATGCGCCAGCAAGGCATCCAGCGATAGCAAACTGCTTAACATACTACGCACGCAACTCGACCGGCGTGCCGATCCTGACCGCGCGCCATATTTCGCGGACCTGGCGGTTGGACACGGCAATACAGCCCAGCGTCCAGTCGCCCGGCATTGCAACGACATTTCCCACCACGCCCACCGCGGCGCGCATTGCCAAGCCGAGCCGATTCGGTTGGCCGTGAATGAAGATCTGACCACCCGGCGAGACGCCGCGACGGCGCGCCTGAGCGCGATCCCTGGCGTTCGGGTAGCTGATCCGCAGCGAAAGATGAAAGCTGCTATTGGGGTTGCGCGCGTCAATGCGATAGAGCCCTTCCGGTGTTTTGCCGTCACCTTCGGTCGTCTTGTGCCCCCTGGGTGCAAAGCCGAGGGCGATACTATACGTGCGGACCACGCGGCCGCGGTAGAGGAGGTTCATTCGCCGGGCCGCCTTTAACACCACGATCCTGTCGACCTTGAGCGTGGCGGCGACGGCCTGCCCGCCCCGACCCAAATCTGTCCCGCCAACGCCAACAATCCCCGCAAACACCGTCATTGGCACCAATATCGCAAAGAGCCGGCGATGGGACATGAGCGCGGATCCTTGATGCTCGTCTTTGATGCTCAATGGGAGGGCGTTAAACAGGCGTTAAACGAGGGACGGACAGGGAAGCCCAGAAATGCGGCATCATTGGGGCACGCCATCAAAACAACAGCGTAAATCGGCACAAATACTGGACTTTTGGATCTAGGCCTCAGGCCGATCCAATGTGGCCATCAGTTCGCGCCATTCGCGCTTGGACAGGCCCGACGCCTCCTGGGTCACGGCCTCGCCGGCCAGCATCCGCTTGACCACGGCGAGCCCTTTGGCCGAAAGGCTGGCTGCCCCCATGCGGTAATCCATGAAGGCCGCATAGACCGCCGGGACCCAGCGCTTGACGGTCTCCAGCATGACTTCCGCGTAAACGCGGATCTCCCACTGGGCATGGGCGTCGGCGCGCAGGCTGAGGAAGTGGAGCAGGTTGTGAAGATCGGTCTTCCAGTACCACTGGGTATAGAAGCCAAGCGTCAGGTTCATGCGCGCAAGCTCGCGGGCAAGCCCCTGCCGGCTTTCGTCGAGAACATTGCCGGCATCGTCTTCGTTCAGCATTTCTTGATAGTGCGCGTAAGTCTGCTCGGCATCGGTGCGTAGGAGATCGAGCACCCGTGCCGCCTCCTCGCCTTCCAGCACGTCCCCCCGTCCCTGTCGGTTGGCGGCCGATTGCACGCCAAGCTGGTCGGGCGATGGCACGTAGAACTCGTTGTCGAGGATCGAGTAGCGCGCGGAGTATTCGTTGACATTGGCAGTGCGGTGCCGGATCCACTGGCGCGCCACGAAGATCGGCAACTTCACATGGTATTTTATCTCGCACATCTCGAACGGCGTCGTGTGCCGGTGGCGTATCAGGTAATTGATGAGCCCGTTATCCTCCGAAACGCGCTTGGTGCCGCGGCCATAGGAGACGCGTGCGGCCTGCACCACCGCCCCATCGTCGCCCATGTAATCGATAACCCGCACCAGACCGTGATCGAGCACCGGCAGCGCCTGGTAGAGGATCTCCTCCAACGCCGGCACGGTTGCTCGGCGCGTCGGATAGCTCTCCGCGCGCAGGGCCTCGATCTCGGCCTGCTGCTCGGCGGTGACGCTCTGGGTCATGGGCGGTGCGGTCGGCTTCATGAACGGGAGCAAAACTAGCGCGTCGATCCGATATGCGCCAGTGACGAACGCATCGAAATGACGGATAAATCGTCGCAAGCGACTGCGCGAAGACTGCGCTCCCACTTGAACAATCCAATCAGATGGCTCGACCGGAAACCGCCGACAATTCCCGATCCGATACCGCGTCCTCAGCGATATGGTTGCGCGACCCGCTGGCCATCCTGGCCGTGGGCGCCGAGCGCGGGATCGTGATCGCGGGCAGCGAGATCATTGAGCTGGTCGGCGCCGGGCGGGAACCGGCAACGCCGTACGGCCAGGTTATTGATGCCACGGCGCATGTCGTCCTGCCGGGCCTCATCAACACGCACCATCATTTCTACCAGACGCTCACCCGGGCCTTCGGACCGGCGCTCGATCAACCTCTGTTTCCTTGGCTGACGGCGCTCTATCCGGTCTGGGCGAAATTGACGCCGGATCAACTGCGCCTCGCCGCGCGTCTGGCGATGTGCGAGCTTCTGCTCTCGGGCTGCACGACGACCGCCGACCACCATTACGTATTCCCGGACGGGCTCGAGGACGCCATCGACATCGAGGCCGAGACGGCACGCGACCTCGGCATCCGCGCGATGCTGACCCGCGGCTCTATGAGCCTGTCGGAAGAGGATGGCGGTCTGCCACCACGCACGGTCGTCGAAAACGAGGATCAAATTCTTGACGAGAGCGCGCGGCTGGCGGAGCGGTGGCACGAAACCGGGCCCGGCGCGACTATTCAGATTGCGCTTGCCCCCTGCTCTCCCTTCTCGGTCACCAAATCTTTGATGCGCGAAACCGCGGCGCTCGCCGAGCGCCTCGATCTCCGCCTGCACACGCATCTGGCCGAGACCGAAGACGAAACCGCATTCTGCCTAGGGGCATTCGGTTGCCGGCCACTCGACTACCTGGAGGATGTCGGTTGGCTTTCCGATCAGACCTGGCTCGCCCACGGCATCCACTTCAATGAGAACGAGATCGCGCGGCTGGGTGCCGCCGGAACCGGCATCGCGCATTGCCCGAGCTCGAACATGATCCTCGCATCGGGGACCGCGCCCGTGCCGGCCCTCGAAGCCACCGGTGCGCCGGTCGGGCTGGGCGTCGACGGGTCGGCCTCGGCGGACGCCTCCAACATGATCCAGGAAGTCCGCCTCGCCTTTCAGATTCAACGGTTGAAACATGGCGCCGAGGCGGTCAGCCACATCGACGCGCTTCGCTGGGGAACGGCAGGCTCGGCCCGCTGCCTCGGCCGCACGGATATCGGCGCGATCGCACCCGGCCTGCAGGCCGATCTGGCGTTCTTCGATCTCGACGAGCCGCGTTTCTCAGGCTTCGGAGACCCGCTCGCGGCACTGGTTCTATGTGGCGCACACCGGGCGGATCGGGTGATGGTCGGCGGCCGCTGGATCGTCGAGGATGGCGCCATTGCGGGCGTCGATCTTGGCGCCCTCATGGCCGAACACGGCGCCGCCGCGCGTGAACTTCAGACGGTCTGAGGCTTTGATTTCCTGCCTGTGGCTTCCCCGGCAGCCTGCCGGCGCTTCCATTCGCGCAGGTGATAATGAAGCTGCTCGGCCGCAAGCCCGTGCAGCATCAACCGCCAGCCCGCGCGCAAGGTCGATTGCGGCACGATCGGATGGGCGTTGTTGAGAAAGTTGAGGTGATAGGGCGTGCCCAGGATCCGCGCGATATAGACGCCGATCACCTCGTCGAGCTGAAGCGAGTTCGAGGCACGCCAGAAATCCTTGTTCGACAGAAAGAGCTGAAAGACCGGAGTGTAAATCTCGATCGCGGTTTGAAGGTCGATGCGATTGAGGGCACCATCGGGCAGCTCCGCGAGCGGAAACGCACCGTCGGTAATGGCATCGAAATTGACGTGGCTCCGTGGCTCGATCTCCCGGCCGGTCTCGCGCAGATGCGTGCCGAGGCCGATCACGAAATTATAGATATTGAGGTCGTGCTGCAGGAAGACGTTATCGATCAGGTCCGCCAGTGCCCGGGGCCGCAGCGGTACGGTCTCGACCTCGGCGCCCGGTACATTGTCCTTGATGAATTGCAGAAGCTCGGTGCCGATGTGGAAGTGGCGCAGGATCAGCGTGTTCGCCTCGGGCGAAACGAACGTCTTGAGCCCCCAATGGATGAAACGGTGCAGCGCTTTCGGTGAGCTGACCGCACTCGGCAGGATAAGTCGCAATACGGTGATTAAGATTATCCAGAGCCGGGCCCAAGGCCGCATGAACGGCAGCAGCCCCTTGCGCGAAGTCCGGCGCATCGAACGCAGCAAGGCAAGCTTGGCATCCTCATCGAGCGGGATTGATTGGTCGAGATAAAGCGCGAGCCAGGTGTCCGGATCGCGCGGGTCGTGGCGCGCGGGATCGAAATCGGGCGGATACTCTACCGTGGCCTTTGCCCTCCTTTGTTTGCTTTTGGCGGACTTATTGTGGCCGCCGGGGTTCGGCGGCTGGTTCATGTGTTGCCGAGCTCCTCGAGCTGGAGCCGATAGAGCCGTGCCGTGACTTTCGCTGTCTTGACGATCGCACGGGCGAGGTCAGGCGAGGGATCGAGGCTGTCGATCGCCACCCACAGGCGCTCAAGATGCGTCTCGTCATTCTCGCCATGATAAAGCAGGAAGCGCACCTGATCGTCGTGCAAGCCGAGCTGCGTCTTGATTGCATGTCCCCATCGCGCGGCCAGCCGGTTGCCAAGCCCTTCGATAATGAACATCGCACCCAACAGGTCGAACGGGTCCTCCCGGCTCGCCTTGTGGAACATCCAGGCAGACAAGGCCTCCGAACCAATGTTCTTTTCCGCCGAGGTAATCTCGTCGCGTGCGCCGCCGCAGGCAACGAAGTCTTCCTCGATCATCGTGTAGTCGAGCTGCTCGTCGCGGGCGTGTTGTACGAAAGAAGCGCGCAACGGCGCATGGTCTGTGCCAATGCTCGACGCCGCGCGTGCAATCCAGCGCGAGCCTTCGACGACTTGCTGGCGCAAATTGAGCAACAGCACGCGGTAGTCTTCGAGGCGCAGCCGCTCCCGCTCGAGCTTCTCGATGATCGGTACTTTCGACAGCGCGGTCTCGAACTCCACCCATACGCGGCTGAGATCGCGCACAAGTTTCTCCGTGACCGGTCGCCGTACCGATGATGGGACTAACGGCGAAATCGGGGTCGGCGCAACGTTCTCGATGGACGCCGACGTTTTCACATTCGGGCCGACGACGCTCAGCAACATGAACGAGACAATGAAGCGCCCACTCTCCGGAACCATGCAGAAAATCTTCTGGCCGGGTTCAAGGCGCCCGCTTGCAAACAACTCATCCAACATGATGAGGATCGAGGCCGAGCCTGTATTCCCCTTGTCATAGAGGTTGGTGAAGATCCGGTTCTGGTTGATCGCCGCCCCTGCGCGGTCGGCATGGGCGATCAGTTTCTGGCGGAAGATGTCGGATGAGAAATGGTAGAGCGCCCAATCAATGTCATTTGGGTCGACCCGGCCTTCGTCGATCAGCTCGAAATAGCGCCCGAGGCCCAGCGGAATGAGATGATCGAGCAGCTTCAGGTCCTGGCGGAGTTGAAAGGCGCCCGCCTCGAATGCCGCGGCCGGGTTCGCATAGTGGCTCCAAGGCTCGCCCGCCATCCCGTTGCCGTTCTTGTTCATGCCGGCATACATGCAGACGTCGAGACGGTCGGCATAAGAGACAAGATCGATCCACTCGACCTTGAGTGACAAGCCATGGGTGTTGGGCCGGTCCTCGAGCACAAGCGCGCCTGCGCCGTCGGACAGCATGAAGCGCAAGAACTGCGCGTCGGTGTCGGGCCGCGTGCCGTCGAAAAAGCTCGCTCGCAGAAATCGGCTGGCGAACTCGCTCGCGCAGACCAGCGCGTTGCGGCGCGCGCCACCGCGGATGCCGTCATGGGCAGCCTTGAGCGCCATCATGCCGCTGGCGCAAAATGATGAGAATGACGCGATCTCGGCCGGTCCCATGCTTAACGCGCCATGAACCATACTGGCGAAGCCGGGGGCCAGGAGATCGGCTTGCGACGCCGCGGCGGCAAGATAGTCAATTTCGCCCATCGAAAGTTCGCTGGCGCAGACCGCCGCCTGGGCCGCCTGCGCGGCCATCTCCGCATTGGTCGTGCGAGGCCGGCCACCCGGATCAAGTCCGTAGTGGCGGCTCATAATTCCGTTCTGTTTCAGTGCCTTGCGGCCGATTCGGCGCTCACGATCGTCGAACGGACCGAGGAAATTCTCGATCTCGTCATTGCCGACCGGCGGGCCCGGCAGATAGCTGCCAAGCCCGTTGATGTAGACGGTGTCAGCCATGTCAGTCCTTTCAAGTTAGGACTGCAATCGCTATATCAAGAGTGTCGGGAAACCGACTATGGCGATAAACGGCTTGTGTAATAACCGATGCGGACCCGGGGGCAGTACCCGGCGCCTCCACCAAATTCCCGGCTGGCTAATGGGCAGGCAAGGTACGGGGGCGAAACAGGATCGACGCGCGGGTAAAGACATGTTTTTCGCTCGGCATGGTACCACCGTTATCGGGCCGTATCACAGATGCCAACGACAATCGTATGGCTCTCGCTGCCTAATTAGGCAAGCGCGGTCCGGGGGGCACCGGGCAACAGAAGCCCCCCACTTTATCCGCCCAGCCATTGCAGCGGGTTGCGTCGAACAGGTCAGCACATCATAAAGAACCCGCAAGCTGCGAAGTGTTTCGATGTGCCGCGACCTCGCACGGCGTGCATAGAGCGACCGCGAAGTTAGAGCGACAGCGAAGTTAGAACGCCAACGAACAAACAACAGGGCACACAGGCCAGACAATGACCGATGATCTGCTCCGCTACGACAAGATCGTTGAAGCTGCGCTGCGCAGTGTGGTGCGTACGGCGTTGGATCAGATTGCCGATCACGGGCTGCCCGGAAATCACAGCCTCTACGTCACGTTCCGCACAGACCATACCGGCGTTTCGATTCCCGATTCTCTGCACAGGGAATATCCCGAGGAAATGACGATCGTACTGGAGCATCAGTTCTGGGACCTGGAATCGACAGACGAGAGATTTGAAATCACACTAAGCTTCAACAAGGTCCACGAACGGCTGTCGATCCCCTTCGAAGCGGTGACGGCGTTTGCCGATCCGTCAGTGCAGTTCGGGCTGAAGTTCGAGGCGATCGACGAGCTGACCGAAGGCGCGATGGCGGCAATGGCCGAAACGCAAGACACGGCCGAAGAGCCCGCCGAGGAAAAGCCCGAAGACGATTCGGACAAGGTCGTCGCCCTCGACGCCTTTAGAAAAAAGTAGTCGGCGCCCACCAACCAGGCATTTTCCGTTCGGACGGCATCACCGGCCCACTCCCCCGCCCGGCATGACCGACCCGGCCGCCGTTATCGCGCGATGAAGTCGCGCATGACGCGGGCCGCTTCCTCCGATTTTTCATGGAACACCCAGTGCGTGGCCTCGGCGATCTCATGGATCGTCAGATCCGGCACGAAAGCATCGAGCCCTTCGAGGTTCTGCGGCAGGAGGTAGCGGTCCTTCATGCCCCAGATCACCAGCGTCGGCGCCGCGACCATAAGGTTTTGGGCATCGATCGTGGGAACCTTGGCCGCGCCGCCATCCTTGTGCGGCGGCTGGATCTGCATCGCGCGATAGAAATTGAGCATGGCTGTGAGGGCACCAGGCTGGCGCCACGCCGCTAGGTACGCCGCCACATCATCGGCGTTGAAATACCCCGCCGCCTGACCGGGCTCGGTCACCGTACCGCGCAACGCCGCGAAGTCGTCGCGGCTCAGATAGAGCTCCGCATCGGCGCCCTGATACTTGGCGATATAGCCGCTGGCGCGCTGCTGCGCGGCGTCGCTGGCCAAGAGCCGCACGAAGAGACCGGGATGCGGCGCGTTGCCGATGATCAGTTTCTCGACCATTTCCGGCCGGGCGATCGCGAAGGCCCAGGCGACCACCCCGCCCCAATCGTGCCCGACCACGATCGCGCTTGCGCCCGAAATGGCGGATCACCGCGTCCAGATCGGCGACCAAACGGCTGGAGCGATAGTTCTCCACCCCATCGGGTTTATCGGATTGGTTATAGCCACGCTGATCGTAGGCGACGGCCTGATAGTCGCGGCCGAACTCGACGAGCTGCGTGCGCCAAGCGTACCAGAACTCAGGGAAGCCATGGATGAAGACAACGAGCGGTCCCTCACCCGCCGCTGCGTAGTGAAGGCGCACCCCGTCGCCGTCCAGGGTCCCGTGCTCGATTGCCCGATCGTCCATTGAAGCCCTTGCCCGCACACCCAAACAGAATGATCGGCTTAGCACCATACCGGCCAATCAGGAATGGCTGACGATGGCCGGCGCTTGGTGTGCGGCGAAATTTGTGCTGAAACCAATCGTAACTGCGCGTCTCGAATCAGTACGGCATTTGCAGTGACCGAGTTCGTCCATATTCGTTGCGGCAACGACATGCGCCCGGCTTTCGAGGCGAGCGGTCTGACCGGCCGCTTCGTACGCTGGGCCGACCCGCTTTGCGAGGGTCCCACGCCGGGCGGCGTCGATGCGCAGGAATGGCGGGCGCTGCGGGCGGGCTATGCGACCGCGCGATACGGCATCAGCTTGCAGGACGCCGAGCGCTTCCTCGACGAACAGGAGCGCGCACTCGAGGGGTCGGTCTCCGCCGACGAAATCGTCCTTTGGTTCGAACACGACCAGTTCGACCAATTCATTCTGATCCGCCTGCTCGACTGGTTCGCCGCACGCAAGATCGCGCAAGACCGCCTCTCGCTCGTCTGCATCGACCACTATCCCGGCATCGAGCACTTCCACGGCATCGGCCAGCTCGGCGCCGACGCCCTCGACGCGCTCTTCGCTGAACGGGTCCCCGTAAGCGACACGCAGTTCGCGCTCGCGCGCCGAGCCTGGGCCGCTTTCTGCGCGGCCGATCCGCGCGGCCTCGAAACGCTGCTGACCGAAGACACGTCGGATTTGCCGTTTCTCGCCGGCGCGATCCTGCGGCACTTCGAGGATTTCCCCGGCACGCTCGACGGGCTCGCGCGCACCGAGCGCAACGCCCTGCTGGCGGCGGCAAGCGGCGACACAAATCCCGGTGAGATCTTCGGCGTCTGCCAGGCGATGGAGGAAGCCCGCTGGTGCGGCGATACCATGTTCTGGGGCTGGCTGCGGGCGATGGCACAGGCGCCGATGCCGGCGCTGGTCCTGACCGGCCCGGAGGACTGGTATCATAGCCGCGAGGGTATCGAAGCGACCAAGATCGGGCTGACCCGCGCCGGACACGCCCTGATGCGCGGTGCAGTCAACTGGGTGCGCATGGGCGGTGTCGACCGATGGATGGGCGGCGTCCATCTCGAAGGCCGCACGGCCACCTGGCGGTGGGACAACGCAAAACGACGGCTGGTCGACGGCAGTGGCCGGTATGGCTAAACCCGGTCAGATTATATTCGACGGGCCAACCGACGCCCCGATGACCGTCGCGCTGGCGCATGGCGCGGGCGCACCAATGGACTCGCCTTTTATGGATACGATCGCCGCCGGGCTCGCCGGGCACGGCTTGCGCGTCGCACGGTTTGAGTTTCCCTACATGGCAAAACGCCGGGCCGAGGGGACAAAGAAGCCGCCCGACCGCGCACCGGTGCTGCTGCAATCCTGGCGCGACATGATCGACCGGCTGGACCGCGAGCGATTGGTCGTCGGCGGCAAATCCATGGGCGGGCGTATCGCCAGCATGGTCGCTGCCGCGCTCGAAACCGAAGGCGCGCCGGTGCGCGGTGTCGCCTGCCTGGGCTACCCATTTCACCCACCCGGCAAACCCGAGCGCCTACGCACCGAGCACCTGGAGACGATCAAGACACCCACGCTAGTCCTGCAAGGCGAGCGCGACCCCTTCGGCCGCCGCGAGGAGGTCGAGGGCTATGCGCTTTCTGCGGCAATTCATCTTCACTGGCTGCCCGACGGCGATCATGGCCTCAAGCCGCGCAAGGCTTCCGGGCACAGCGAAGCTGAGAACTTGACCGACGCGATTGCGGCTCTAGCGCGTTTCGTGGCGGCGCTCTAAGACACAGGCACAAAACACCCACGCAGAAGCGCAACGGTGCCACCTCACGGCGCCTCGAAATGGAGCAGCGCGATGGCCAAGACAGCCGACCTGCGCCCGGCGACGCTGGCCGCCCAGGCATTCGGGGCAGTCGATGAGACAACGCGCGCGATCGTCCCGCCGGTGCACGTCTCGACGACCTATCTACGCGACGCCGATGGCGGCTACCGCTCGGGCCGGGTCTATGGCCGCGCCGACAATCCAAGTTTCGATGCCCCCGAGGCGACACTCAATGCGCTCGAGGGCGGCGCCGGCGCTCTTACCTTTGCGTCCGGCATGGCGGCAGCGGTCGCCGTTTTCCAGACACTGCAACCCGGCGATCACGTGGTGGCGCCGAAGGTGATGTACTGGGCGCTTCGCCGTTGGTTGGCGGAGATCGCGGAAGGCTGGGGGATCTCGGTCAGCTTTGTCGATGCGGCCGACCCCGACGCGCTTGGCGCCGCCATTCATCCGGGCGCCACCAAGCTAGTCTGGATCGAAACCCCCGCCAACCCAACCTGGGTGATCACCGATATCGCCCGCGCCGCCGAGCTTGCGCATGGCGCCGGCGCGCGCCTGGCCGTCGACAACACCGTGCCGACGCCGCTCCTCACCCGACCAATCGATTTTGGTGCCGACCTCGTCATGCACGCCGCCACCAAGTATCTGAACGGCCATAGCGATGTGATCGCGGGCGCGCTGGTCACCGCCGTAGCGGACGAGCATTGGGAGCGCATCACCGCGCACCGGGCGCTTAACGGTGCGATCCTTGGATCGTTCGAGGCGTGGTTGCTGCTGCGGGGGATGCGCACCCTGGTGCTCCGCGTGGAACGCGCCTGCCAAAGCGCGCTCTCCCTCGCGGAGCGGCTGACATCACATCGGGGCATAAGGCATGTACTCTACCCCGGACTGCCGGGCCACCCCGGCCACAACGTCGCCGCGCGGCAAATGTCTGGCGGGTTCGGCGGCATGCTCTCGATCCGCCTCAATGCCGACGCGGAAGCCGCGCACGCGGTCGCGGCGGCGACGCGCCTATGGAAACCGGCGACGTCGCTGGGCGGGGTCGAAAGCCTGATCGAGCACCGCGCCTCGATCGAAGGACCGGGCAGCCCGGCGCCCGCCGACTTGCTTCGCCTTTCGCTCGGCGTCGAGGATATCGACGACCTTACTGCCGATCTAATTCAAGCGATCGAATCGTCCGTCTAGAGCCGCGTTGAATCCCCTCGAAGCGCCGTCGGCCCGAGGGCGGACCGATGAAAGACTTGACGTCCTTGAAAACGGGATGGCGCCAGCGTTCGGACTGTGCGAACGACGTTACAAGCTGCATGTGATTGGCGCCGGGATAGACCCGAACCTTCGCCTCGCCGCCCGCATCGCGGTAGCGGCGTCCCATCTCGCGCGCCTGCTTGGGCGGTACGCTCAAATCGGCGCCGCCATGGAGCAACAGCAAGCGCGGGCCGACATTGCGGACGAACGCAACCGGCCGCGCCACCTGGGGATTTGCCAGACCACCAAATACGGGCCGGAACAAGGTCCGCGTCGGGGTCGCCGTGTAGGGTCCGGACAAGCCGATCACGCCCCGCACCGCATGCATCGGCACGCCGGCACGATTGAAATAGCGCGGGTCGAGCGCGAGCAGCATGGCGATATGCGCGCCGGCCGAATGTCCCATCAGATAAATTCGATCCCGGCCGACGCCGTATTTCTCCGAATTGCGGCGCAGCCAGGCAACCGCGCGGGCCCCGTCATGAACGAAGGCCGGGAAGCGCACGAACGGATAGAGCCGGTAATCGGCGAGCACGGCGACATAACCCATTTCCATGATCGCGCGGCCGATATGGTGGTTCAGCACCCGCGATCCGATCGTCCAGCCACCGCCATGGAAGTAGACGACGGCGGCTCGGCGCATGCCCGGCTTCGGGGGATCCGGCATGAATATATCAACGCGATGCCGGAGATCGGGACCGTAGGGGATCGTGAACCGCGCATCGCCGGCGCGGGCGGCAACGCCCAAGGTCGTCACCGCCATCACCACGAAAAACGCCGGAATTATTCGGCGCAGTGTCCATCGGGCGTTCATTGCCGCTCCCTATCTGGTTGCATCGCCTGATCTGGTTGCATCGCCTGATCTGGTTGCATCGCCTGCTCCTTGCATGGCCGTCATTCATGGATTCGAGCCGAGGATGGGTCTACGTTCCCGCCTTCGATCAAATTATTTGCCGGCCGCCGAAGTGCTGGCGGCCACCAATATACCCTTTTGCCAAGGCGTAACGGCGTGACCCAACCACCTGACGGCCGTGCCGTCGCAACCGCCGCGTTGTGGATGGGGGGCGCGCTGGCGTCCTTCTCCGGCATGGCCATCGCGGCGCGCGAACTCTCCGCTGACATGTCCACCTTCGAGATACTGTTTTTCCGCAGTTTCGTGGGTCTGCTTGTCCTCTTGCCCGTTTTTCTGCGCAATCGCGGCGCCGGGCTTCGCAGCCATCGGCTCGGCCTCCAGGTAATGCGCAATGCCGTCCATTTTTCAGCACAATATGGCTGGGTTGCGGCAATCGCCGTCCTGCCGCTCGCCGATGCCTTTGCGCTTGAGTTCACGATGCCGATTTGGGCAACTCTGCTCGCGGTCTTCACGCTGGGCGAGCGCATGACTGCTCCCCGCTACATTGCCGTGATCGGCGGCTTCGTTGGCGTGCTGGTGATCCTGCGACCAGGATTTGCCGCGTTCAACCCGGCGGTACTGTACATGCTGGCGGCCGCCTTGGGCTTTGCGGCCTCGATCATCATGACGAAGGTGCTGATCCGCAAGGATTCGCCGCTCACGATCATTTTCTATATGGCAGTGTTACAGCTTCCGTTGGGGCTTGTGCCGGCGTTGTTCGACTGGACACCGCCGACGCTGACCCATCTTCCATGGCTCATCGTCGTCGGCGTCGCCGGATTGACCGCGCATTTCACGCTCGCTCGCGCGCTCAAGCTGGCAGATGCGACCATCGTTCTGCCCATCGACTTTCTGCGGTTGCCGTTGATCGCGCTCATCGGCGCGGCGTTCTATTCCGAACGGCTCATCATCTGGGTCATTATCGGCGCGGCGATTATCTTCGGCGCAAACTACTTTATGGTCTGGCGGGAGTCGCGGAGGCGGTGATGGCGGTCAGCCTGGAATATCTCGATTATTTGCGCGATCAGCTCGAAGCGTTCGGCCCGTTCGACGTGCGCCGGATGTTCGGCGGCACCGGGCTGTTTCGCGACGGTCTGATGTTCGCACTCGTCGCCGATGATGCGCTCTACCTCAAGGTCGACGACCGCAACCGGCCGGACTTCGAAGCGGCCGGGATGACGCCGTTCAGCTATGAGCGCAAGGGCAAGACAGCAGCGCTAAAATCCTACTACGAAGTCCCCGCCGAAGTCGCCGACGATGCCGACGACTTCGCGGTCTGGGCGCGCAAAGCTTTCGATGCGGCACTGGCGAGCGCAAAGCCCAAACGCTGAGTGGGCCGAAGTGGCCGGAAGCGGTTGGACGATCTGCCCTTCCCCATGGCGCAGGCCCACGCTAAAACCGGCTGAATAGCTCCATCTCCGCGAGGCTCCTCCCAAGCAAAGGGACCGAATACGATCATGGCAGACAAGGCCAAGACCCGCACCGAAACCGATTCAATGGGACCGATCGAGGTCCCCTCCGACCGCTATTGGGGCGCCCAGACCCAGCGCTCACTCGGCAATTTCAAGATCGGTACCGAGCGTATGCCGCTGCCGCTAGTGCGCGCCTTCGGCATTCAAAAGCGCGCCGCGGCCCTGACCAATATCGCCATCGAAGAAATCGACAAGAAACTTGGGAAGGCGATTGCCGACGCCGCCCAGGAGGTCATCGACGGCAAGCTCGACGATCACTTCCCGCTCGTAGTCTGGCAGACCGGCTCGGGCACCCAGACCAACATGAACGCCAATGAGGTGATCTCGAACCGCGCCATCGAGATGCTCGGCGGCGAGCGCGGCTCCAAGGAACCGGTCCATCCAAACGACCATGTGAATCGCGGCCAGTCGTCGAACGACAGTTTCCCGACCGCCATGCATATCGCGGTGGTCGAAGAGATCCACGGCGCGCTCCTACCCGGCCTCGATCATCTGGCCAAGGCGCTTGAGGCAAAGACCAAGGCGTTCGAGGCGATCATCAAGATCGGCCGCACCCATACCCAGGACGCAACCCCGCTGACACTCGGCCAGGAATTTTCCGGCTACGCCACGCAGGTACGCTACGGCATCGACCGCATCGAAGGCTGCCTGGGCCGACTCTATCAACTCGCCCAGGGCGGCACGGCGGTCGGCACCGGGCTCAACGCGCGCGCGGGGTTCGCCAAGCGCTTCGCGAGCGAAGTCGCAAAGATGACCGGCCATCCATACAAGACCGCGGAGAACAAGTTCGAGGCCCTGGCCGGCAAGGACGCCATGGTTGAGGTCTCCGGGGCGCTCAACACCGTCGCGGCATCACTAATGAAAATCGCCAACGATATCCGTCTTCTGGGCTCGGGCCCTCGCTCCGGTCTCGGCGAGCTGATCCTGCCGGCGAACGAGCCGGGATCATCGATCATGCCCGGCAAGGTCAACCCGACCCAGGCCGAAGCCCTGACCATGGTCTGCGCCCAGGTGATGGGGAACAACGTCGCCGTCACCGTCGGCGGCGCCAGCGGGCATTTCGAGCTCAACGTCTTCAAGCCAGTGATCATCTACAACGTGCTGCAGTCGATCCGTCTGATCGCCGACGCCGCGGTCAGCTTCGCCGACAATTGCGTGGTCGGGATCGAGGCCAACGAGGCCCGCATCCGCGAGCTGATGCAGAACTCGCTGATGCTGGTAACCGCGCTCAACCCCCATATCGGCTACGACAATGCGGCCAAGGTCGCCAAGAAAGCTTATGAGGACGGCACGACGTTGAAGGAAGCCGCCTTGGCGCTCGATTTGCTCACCGAGGCGCAATTCGACGAATGGGTGCGCCCGGAGACCATGGTCGGGCCCAGGCAATAGACGGCGCGCATTAGCGGGCACCACAGACGGCAAGGAGTGGATCGGTGGATCTGCCAAGGGGCGGCGCGGTAAAACGCTCGGTGCGGATCGCAGGCCATCCGACCAGCGTGTCGCTCGAACCTGAGTTCTGGGACGCGCTCAGGGAGATCGCCGCGGCGCGAGCACTGTCGGTGAACAATCTGGTCGCCGAGATCGATGCCGGACGCAGCACCAACCTGTCGAGCGCGCTGCGCGTATACGTGCTGAAGGCGCTGCGTGCCCAGCAGACCGACGGAAAAGACTGAGCTTTTTGATCTGATGGACGGCGCCTTCGACAAACTTTGGGTAATCGTCGCGGCGGTCGGCGCGGTTGTGGTCGTGGCGATTTTTGTCCGTGAGCTACTAAGCCGCATCGGCGTTCCCGCACTGGTCGGCTATCTGGTGCTTGGTCTTGCGCTGTCGGCCGCCAATCGCGAATTCGCACTGCTCAACGGTGATGCGCTGCACGTCTTCGAGTTTCTCGGCGGCATTGGCGTATTTTGCCTGCTCTTCCGTGTCGGCCTTGAAAGCAATATCGACAAGCTGCTGGCCCAGCTCGGACGCGCAGTGTGGATTTGGATCGGCAATGTCGGCGTCAGCGCGCTCGCCGGGTATGTCGTGGCGCGCTACCTGCTTGGGTACGCGCTGGTGCCGAGCCTTTTCGTCGCAGTGGCGCTCACCGCCACGAGCCTTGCGGTCTGTCTTGCCGTATGGCGCGAGCTCGGTGCGCTGGGCTCTCCAACCGGTGATCTCCTGATCGACGTGGCCGAGCTCGACGATGTTTCCGGCATCGTGCTGATGATGATCCTGTTTGCGCTTGCCCCGGTCTTGATGCGCGGCGACGGGATGCTGTGGTCGAATATCGGTGAAACGGCCGGGTGGCTGGCGGTCAAAGCAGGCCTCTTCGTTGCCTTCTGCATCATTTTCGCGCGCTATTTCGAAGCGCCGATAACAAATTTTTTTGCTGGCTTT
>Ga0209633_10001867_pt1 | contig 21034 bp, 16 predicted proteins | sample Cruoilmetagenom1_FD_187290 | JGI IMG/M metagenome (GOLD analysis project Ga0209633, IMG submission 187290) | Oil polluted marine microbial communities from Coal Oil Point, Santa Barbara, California, USA - Sample 1 (SPAdes) (version 2) | ecosystem: Environmental > Aquatic > Marine > Oil seeps ... | reverse complement strand
CTTGGCAACTTCGACACCATTGAGCCTCAAGCCATAATCAAAACCAGAAAGAGGGATGGAAAAGCGATTAGGATTCTGAATATCCAGTACAAAAGTTGCCGTACCACCACTTAGATTAAAATGCCCCATTTCAACCTTATGCACCTGTATTTTTGGAGGCTCGACTACACCTTTAATACCGCTAGATGAACAAGCAGATAGAAATAAGAAAATCATCGCTAATGCAAAAAAGCGGGGGGGGTGCCATGTGAAATTTTTCTGTTTAAAGCCCAAACTAATCATTTGATAACCTCATTTAGAAATTGAATATACACTAGAAGAAGCCGTATTTTAGAGGATATAGCGGATGATTAAAACAAAGAAAGTAATCTAGTGTGAAACTAGTATTGATTGCGCTTTTAGAACTTACCCTGAAACCTAAAATATTAGATAGGTTTCAGGATAAGGCAAACTCAAGATTGCTCAGATTCCCCTTTATTTGTTTCAGTACAAGGCAAAGGGGAAGCTGGGTAATCCTGCCTAATTATTCAAATAACTGCTCAGATTGCTCCTAAAACACGTTAGTACAAGGCGGATAAAGTTGAAGTTCACAAGTGTAAGAGAACAATAACCAAAGTGCTTTGAATAGCACTTTGCAGTATTGTGAACACTTTTTCCAACGCAGTAATAACGTGGTTTAGGGGTGATTTGAGGAGTTATTAAGTGTTCTGGATGACTATATTCGGGAACTTGGCACTGTAGTCTTTTCCTTTTCCAGCCAACTTTGCCGCCATACGACGTGAAATATCTTTGTAAAGCTCTGTATTTTTACTATCTGGCTCTGCGACTACGGTTGGCTTTCCTTCATCAGCTTGTTGACAGATTGTAAGGTCAAGAGGTAAAGCTCCCAGATAATCCACATCTGACTCTTCTGCCATGCGCTTTCCGCCACCTTCACCAAAGATGTGTTCTGCGTGGCCACATTCGCTACAGATGTGAATGCTCATATTCTCAACCACACCCAATACTGGAACTTCAACTTTCTCAAACATTTTCAGACCTTTACGAGCATCTAACAAAGCAATATCTTGAGGTGTTGTTACGATTACTGCACCACTGACGGGTATTTTTTGAGAAAGTGTTAATTGCGTATCGCCTGTTCCTGGAGGTAAATCAACGATTAAATAATCCAGATCACCCCAGTTTGTATCATTTAATAACTGCTCAAGCGCTTGTGTAACCATGGGACCACGCCAGATCATAGGGGTATCTTCTTCAACTAGAAAACCAATTGACATAGCTTTAACATCATAATTCACCATCGGCTCTAGCGTCTTACCATCTTTAGATTCTGGTTGACCACTAAGACCCAGCATGCGAGGCTGACTTGGGCCATAAATATCTGCATCCAACATGCCAACGGTTGCTCCGTCTGCAGCCAAAGCCAGTGCAAGGTTGACTGATGTTGTTGATTTACCCACACCACCTTTACCTGATGCAACAGCGATAATATTCTTAATGCCTTCAATACGCTTTAAACTCTTTTGAACGACATGTGCCGTAACATCCTGTTCAACATTAACTTGTGCTGATTGAATACTTGAATCCGACTCTAATTTGGCTTTTACTTCTGCGGCTAATTCATCGCGATATTCACCCGATGGATAACCTTGTACGATGCGTACAAAAACAGTATCGCCTTTAATATCGACATCTTTTACAAAGTTTGATGACAGTAAATCTTTTTCAAGATAGCGTTCCTCAACATCTTTTAAAAGTGCATCAACTTGTTCACGTGTTACTTCCGACATGTAATTTCTCCTGAAACTGTGCTTTAAAGGGATCTCTGATCAAGTCCCATAAAATTCTGTAAGATTACAAGCCATCATATCCTAGGCGCGCTTCGCAGGGAATGCTTATTGCCTTCACAAGAAGTGCAACAACGGAGATGATGGCTTGTAGCCTTACCCTACGGGGCTTAGCCAAAAACCCAGACTCTTCGTTATAATCATTTGAAAGGCAATAAGCATTACAAAGGATCATGTCTCGATTCTGGATTTTTGGCGTTGCCAGAATTTATGGGACTTGATCAGAGGTCCCTTTACCTTAAGTGGCGGGCATTCTACACTAAACTTATTAAACTGAGTACTACTGTGGATTTAAACAAAGGAATACCCTGAGGACTACAATATAAGGAAGTTTTCCAAAAAATAAAGGGAATAAACAATGCGATGAAATACACTTAATCTTTATCAATGAAATTATCATGTAAATATCAGATTATAGTGGTAATCATTCCTATTCTTTGAGACCTTTACACGAGAGTCTGGCGAGAGAGATATGAGCGTAATTTTATCTCGTGCAAAAGTCTCTCTTAATATCAAAATTAATCAGGATAATAAACTTTGAAAATTCGAGTCCTAAGTTACAACATTCATCGCGCCATTGGGCTTGATAGGCGTTTTGTTCCTGAGCGCATTATCGAAATATTACGCGGTCATGATGCTGATATCGTTTTGCTTCAAGAAGTTGATGAGGGCGCTCCCCGTTCGCGTGAGCTTAAACTAGCCAAGGAAATTGCAGATGCGCTTGACTACCCCTATTACGCCATGGGGCATAATGTCAGTCTGCGCAAAGGCTGGTACGGTAATGCAACCTTGAGTCGTTTCCCAATCTTAAGAGAGCGCAATATAGATTTAACGGTTGGCAAGCGTAAACGTCGTGGCTGCCAGCACACAACGATTAATATCAACAATGAACAGCACTTACTTGAAGTTTTTAATTTACATTTAGGACTATCGGCAAAAGAGCGTCAAAAACAGGCGGGAATTCTAGCACGATCCGATGAATATGAATCACTGAATATGGATACACCCTGCATGATAGGGGGTGACTTTAATGACTGGAGATCATTACTACGCGCTTTATTTATCGAAGGCCTGGGTTTTAAATGTGCGACCAATCTCACCAAAGCTTCTGGCATATCCAAAGGTTTACAAACCTATCCTTCATTTGCCCCGCGAGGAAGATTGGATCGAATCTACTATCGTGGTGGATTACGCATGATTTCTGCCAAGCGCTGTCGCTACAAACTATCTAAAATTGCCAGTGATCATCTTCCTATTATTGTGGATTTCACACTAGACTAATTTCACATTCTTGTCACTTAAATGACAGTTTAAAAATACACTATTCATTACACTTAATATATCTAGTAAATAAATTAAGGTCTTGTTATGAATAATACAGACAATAAATTGCAACGTGGTTATCACGCCATGGTTGAAAATGTTGAATCTTTGATTAAAAAAGAAGGCAAGAGCCTAGAACATGCGCTTAAGGTTGCAGAGGGCAAGCTGAAAGAAAACAAGGATTTGAGTATTGATCAATATAAGCACATTCGTAGCGAAGTACGCCACGATTTATTTTCACTCGGGGAAAGGCTATCCGATGCAAAGGAGTCTTTTTTGCATCGTATGGAAATGGACAGTAAATTCATAAAATCAAGGGCAGTTAAGAAACTCTCCTCAATAGCTGAGCACACCACGCAAGAGCTTGTTGATCTCAAAGATACGCTATTTAATAAAGACCTTGAAATTGATGAGATTATACAAACAGAACATATGGATCACAGACAATGGCATGAAGATCATTCTTTTTGGTTAACTGAAATATCCATGTGGAAAAAAGAACACCATGATGCTGGTGCAAAACTATTATCCATACACGATGCGATACATGATCATGCAAAGAGCCTTGATAATCATGCACAGGCTTTACGTGCAGATGACATCATGGAATATGACCATGAGATAGAGCTGGCAAATATAGAGAAAGGAACAGCAAATAATGAAAGCGAGTCAGATCATATCGCTCATGAACAAATGAAGAAAATACATAAAACACATGCTTTATTGCACCAACGCTGTAAAAATAAACATAAGGAAGTAATGATGCTGATCGAGAGACTTCATGAACTGACTCATTAAATCCTAATCCCAGATAGAAAAAAAATACTTGTACTCTATTTAGCTTCTCTATCTGGGTTTAATATACTTCGCACAATCAATGTGTGATTAGTATAGACTAGCACTATTTAAAGCTTCACGAATAGTTGCTAAGGGGGTCTCTAATCATGTCACATAAATTCTGGCAACGCCAAAAATTCAGAATCGAGACATGATCCTTTGTAATGCTTATTGCCTTTCAAATGATCATAACGAAGAGTCTGGGTTTTTGGCTAAGCCCCAAAGGGTAAAACTACAAGCCATCATCTCCGTTGTTGCACCTCTTATGAAGGCAGTAAGCATTCCCTGCGAAGCGCGCCTAGGATATGATGGCTTGTAGTCTTACAGAATTTTATGGGACATGATCAGAGGCCCCCTTATGAATCAAACTGCTCCACTCTATCTGCACTATAGAAATAAATTAACGAACTCTACGTTATTTACGGGTTTATCAAACGATATGCTGGATGAAATGATGCAGCATTTTCGTTATGAAACCTGGCGTAAAAAAACACAGTCTAGTAGCCAGTTACTGCAGAATCGGTTTTATGTAATTATTGGTGGTCGAATAGAAACCTTAAAAATAAATCCGGATACAGGAAAAGGCATTGCCCTTGCCATTCTGGGTGAAGGTGATGCCTTTGATGTAATTACTCTGCTAGATGGAAAGGAACATGATCCTGTTGCATTGGCTCTAGATGATGTTCAACTGCTTTCAACTCCTATAGAACCAGTACGTGAATGGTTGGATAATTATAGAGATTTTAACCATAACTTCATGCCATACCTGGCACAACGTATGCGCATCAGAGAGAGCTTAATCTCTGATCTTGCTCTCTATGATACTCCAACAAGATTGGCCCGTTTATTACTGCGATATATAGAATCCAACCATAATAATTCACAGCAGAAACATCACCTCATCCCTTTATTTCATGACCTTACTCACGAAACACTGGCACAAATGCTAGGCTCCGCACGACAAGTTGTAAATAAGCATCTACAAGCATTAAAACAAGAAGGTATTATCAATACCGAACAACATGAATGGAAAGTTGATGACCTAAAAGCTTTACAAGAAAAAGCAGGCAAAACTCTTCAGAAAATCTCTGTGCTTTAACATCTTATTTCATTTCGCAATTGTCACCTACGTGACACCCAAAGTTTTTGCTCAATGGTATCCTTTTAATATGAGGGTGTCTTTGTTGATTCTGAGTGGTCAGATTGAGAAGTTAGTGTTCCGAGCAAAATGCTCAGGAGATGCTTAAGCTCAGGCTGAACATCCAAAGATTAATGGAGATGCCCTTTTAAGTTAGATGTTGTAGAAAATTCTCGCAAAGGCAAAGGAGCAAAAAATGAGTTTCAATGTGATTGAATATTTTGCAGGTTTCATCATTGTTCTAGCGAGTATTAAAATAGTCGTGCTTTTAATAAAACCTCAGTCGTGGATAAAACTTACCAAAAAACTGTATGTAAACCCACAACTTACCTCCATGACTTCAATATTACTGGCAGCTGTGGTTCTATACTTTCTTATTAAATCAGGCTTGAATATTGTACAGATACTTGCCGTAACCTTGTTCATTGCTTTACTAATGCTTTCTGGAATTGCCCCCTATGCGAAGCAGTTTATTAGTTGGTCAGAAAAGCAAGATATGAGAAAGATCGTAAAAGACACATGGCTAAATTCAATCATTTGGGTATTGCTATTGTTTTGGGGCGCGGTTGAATTATTTAGGGCTTACTCATTGGAAGCTCTTTAAAACATACAAAAAAACACATGAGGCTGTGAAAGTATTCTGGGACGAAAGAAAAATAAGGAAAAATCTTCCAGATTTTATCCAAAAATGAAGGTAATAGCAGGCTATTGGCTGATTTTTTGGGTGAAACCTGGGATATTTTAACTATTTTCATGAGTTCCATGAATACTTTCACAGCCTCACATTGGCACCCCCCCTGGTTTTTTGCATCAGCGCATATTTTTATACTATTAATTGTCTCTCGTGCAAAGGTCTTTTAATTGAATAATAAAAGTATGAGCCACAACATCCTAGCAATCGATCAAGGAACATCTTCAACGCGTTCTATTATTTTTGGATACAAATAAGCCGTACTACTGCATTAGTAAAGATACTATTTTCTTATTATTATATGTATGGCTTAAATCCTGAGCTGTTTTAGCATTATTATTTGTGCTTTTTTTATCCGCACCTTTTGCTAATAAGAACTCAACCACATCAGCATGCTCACCGCGTACCGCTAACATGAGTGGCGTCCAGCCTTTCTTATTTTGAGCATCAATATTTGCTCCATTTTTAAGTAGAAGTTTAGCAACTTCAATATGACCATATCTTGCAGCAAGATGTAGCTCCGTCCATTTAGATACCGTTACATTATTAACGGTGGCTCCATTTTCTAATAAATAATTAGCAACATTAAATTTACCCCAACCTGCAGCTTTCATCAAAGGAGTATGAGAACCTTTTTTCCTTTTAGCATTGATATCAACACCATTCTTTAAATAGAGTTTTACTACATCAATATTCCCATAACGAGCACCAATGTGTAAGCCTGTCTCTCCCTTATCTTTACTAGAAGTATATGGATCCATGCCTGCATCAAGTAGATTTGTTAAAATTTCCATTCTTTCTTTACGGGCTGCCTCAACCATAGAGTTGGTAACACTTGCGCCCTTCTCTATCAGCATTTTAACAATATCAAGATGACCATTTGAAGCCGCAAACCAAAGCGCACTATGATCTTTACGATTTTCAATATTTATTTTTGCGCCAGCTTCCAGTAACAGATTTACTGCATCTGCATGACCATTAGAGGCTGCTATCATTAACGCTGTCTGTTTATTCTTTGTTGTTGAATTTATATCAAGTTGGTAGCCTAAAAGCGTGCGTATTGCATCAAGATTATTTTTATAAACTGCCAGTGATAAAGCCGTCCAGCCTTTGCTAGATCGTTTATTAATATCTACACCTTTTTCAAGATACAAACTTATTAATTCTGGATGATTATACTGAGCAGCATAATGAAGCAAGCTCCAGTCAGATCTGTTCCTCGGTTGAGACAATACGGCACCATGTGCAAGTAGTGCATTAACAACATCAACGTGGCCACCATAGGTTGCACTGGTTAATGCTGTTGATCCACCTGAGCCTGTGGCATTCACATCCGCACCTGACGATAAAAGATATTCAACAATTTCAAGTTCACCTTCTCTTGCGGCGGCTTTAAGTGGCGTATCTTTTGATTTATCTTTTAATTCAAGATCAGCATTGCGATCTACTAACAATTTTACAGTTTCAAGACGACCTTCACTGGCTGCTCTTGTTAGCAAAGTAAAACTTAACGAGTTGTTATCAATAGATATGCTTGGGTCTGCATCTAATAACTTACTTAAAAACTCTGTTTCCCCTGCTCCGGCAAAATACATTAGAAGTATATGTTTTTTGTATTTATCCGACGTTTTATAGCGCTCAACTAAACCCGAGTCCTTCTTTGATTCACTTACACGAGTAAATTCACCGTCTGAATTTTGAGCGTTGTTTATACTATCTGCAAAAATCGACGGACTTAGAAATTGAAAAGCAGTAGCAATGATAACTAAGGGGAGTTTCATACGGATGGCTCATTTTTATTATTAACCAGCTAATTTTAACAGAGCGGAAGACAGCTGAAAAATCAAACAGATAAGCTGTCTTAGTATAAATATAGTTAGGAATTATCAAACGAGTAATCCGGCAACTGTATGGATTACACACAGTCAGAAATGCTTGAGACAAAGCTGACTCAAGCACACAAAAAGCAATTTTTTAAGACTATCTTCCTACAATAAAGCAGTCCAGATCAATACAGCCAAAATTATAAATGAAGAAACAACAATACTTGCAACAACACTGTTTATAAAAAAACTACCAATACTATTTATTGACATAAAAACACCTCCATTAACGGTTACCTCGGATAATTACCATGTTATTGAACCTTTAAAGTTTCAATTCAGTAATTTCCACTTGATAAAATCATAAACTTTGACAAATGTCAATTTAAGGAACTTCCATACAAGGCTAAAAAGGTCTCAATTAATCAAAAGCGGTCGCCACCAATCTTCATTGTCCAGATACCAGTCAATGGTTTTCTGAATACCCGTTTCAAAGGTTTCATCGGGTTCATAACCTAGCTCTTTTCTAAACTTGCTAGCATCTATGGCATAACGCCAGTCATGCCCTGCTCGGTCTTCTACAAAGGTAATTAAATCAGCTGATTTTTTGCCATTGGCAGGTGCAGCTTTTGGATATTGTTTAGCAAGCTCAGGATTTTCAGCAAAGCGTTTATCCATGGACTCACAAAGCAGATGGATAATATCCATATTATTCCACTCGTTATTGCCCCCGATATTATAAATATCACCGACTTTATCGCTCGCCAGAATCAGGTCGATGCCTTTTGCATGGTCATCCACATATAACCAGTCACGCACATTTTTACCGGTACCATAAACAGGCAGTGCTTTATTACGCAGAATATTGGTCAAAAATAGAGGAATAAGTTTTTCCGGATATTGATAAGGGCCGTAGTTATTGGAGCAATTGGTGGTGCTGACATTCAAACCAAATGTATGGTGGTATGCGCGCACGATGTGGTCTGATGAGGCTTTACTGGCCGAATATGGTGAGTTTGGCGCGTAGACATGATCTTCAGTAAACCCTGGAGAATCATCGTCCAGTTCGCCATAAACCTCATCAGTAGAAACATGATGAAAACGATGGTTTGGATTCGCTGTTTCCTTATTTTCTATCCAGATATTTCGCGCGGCTTTTAGGATATTATGAGTGCCGATAATATTGGTTTCGAGAAAAATATCCGGGCCTGAAATTGAACGATCAACATGACTTTCAGCAGCAAAGTTAACAATCGTATCAAGGTCTTCTTCTATCAATAGTTTTTCAACAAGATCCTGATCAGCAATACTTCCCTTTACAAATTTAAAGTTAGGCTTGTCTTTTAAAGCATCAAGGCTAGGTTCATTGCCTGCGTAAGTAAGCGCATCTAACACCACCATGTGATCTTCTGGGTGCGTTCGCATCCAGTAATATACAAAGTTTGCGCCAATAAATCCGGCTCCGCCTGTAACTAATAGTCTTCTCATTGTTTATACTCGTTTAAGAAATCTCTTTGAATGGCACCCCCCCTAGTTTTTACAATCAGAACGATTGTTTGTTTTAGCTGATACTAAAAACCAGGGGGGGTGCCATCTGAATTTTTAGTGTAATAACATCTACACCAGCTCTTTCATCATTTGTCGTAATGCTACTCGCCAGTGTTCGCTTTTAATGCCTAGCGCTTTCCACGTCGTGGTTTTATCCATTACGCTATAGCAAGGACGACTCGCTGGTGTAGGGTAATCTGCGGTGGTGATTGCATTAATGGTAATGCTTTTATCCAGTAAACCTAGTGCCACACCCTCTTCCATAATGGCGTAGGCAAAATCATACCAGCTTGCAACTCCTGCATCACTCCAGTGATGTATACCAGTCACTTTCTTCTCAACTGCTTGCCAAACTGCTTGTGCCAGTGAGTTTGCCCATGTAGGTGTTCCAATCTGATCCGCTATTATTCCAAGCTCTTCGCGCGCTCTCATAAACTTCAACATGGTTTTTACGAAGTTATTACCATGTGCCGAATACAGCCATGAGGTGCGAATGATAAAGGTGTCATCACCCAGAATTTCTTGAACTAAAATGTCGCCATCTTGTTTTGTTTTACCGTACATCCCTTCAGGTTCTGCCGGGGCATCGACGGGGTACGGTGTATGCGCTTTGCCATCAAATACGAAATCGGTAGATATTTGCATAAATTGAATGCCATTATCTCTACTCGCTTGCGCTAAATTAGCCGCACCCGTGGTATTAATCGCAGTGGCTAACTCTGTTTCTTGTTCGGCTTTATCAACAGCGGTATAAGCCGCTGAATTGATAATGACATCAGGCTTAAGCCTTGCAATATAGGCGTTTACTGCGTCGGCATCAGTAATATCCAGTTCTGCAACATCGGTAGAAAAACATTCATAGCCATCCGGCACTGTTACTTGTAATTCATGACCTAATTGGCCATTACCACCGGTAATTAAAACACGTTTTTTATTCGCCATATTAGCCGCATTAGCCGTCATGCAAACTTCTCCGCATTGGCAAAGGTGGGAGCCTCAGCATCTTTTTCAGATAGAGTCGGATCGTTACCATCAACAAGATTCCAGTCAATCGCCAGCTCAGCATCATTCCAAAGCACACTGCGTTCGTGTTGGGGCGCGTAGTAGTCGGTGCATTTATAAACAAATTCAGCCGACTCACTTTTTACATAAAAACCATGTGCAAATCCCGGTGGAACCCACAACATATTTTTGTTTTCTGCAGATAATTCAAAACCTACCCACTGTCCAAAGGTAGCCGAGCTTGTGCGCATATCAACCGCTACGTCAAAAACAGCACCTTCAATAACACGTACCAACTTACCCTGGGTCTGTTCTATTTGATAGTGTAAACCACGCAAAATACCCTGTGATGATTTGCTATGGTTATCCTGTACAAAGTCATAATCAATACCATTTTCAGCAAAAGTCTTGCGTTGCCAGGTTTCCATAAAGAAACCACGGTGATCTCCATATACAGCAGGTTCGATCAAGATAACTTCTGGAATTTTGCTCGGAATAAATTTCATTAATTTTTTTAGCTAAGTTACGATTAAGTAAGGAATTTAGGTTTATACTTGATATAAGCTATATTGCAACAATCTTCTTTAGTATGTTGTCGAATTTAGTGGAACTATTAACAAACGCGGAAAAATATGCTGAAACTCAAGAACCCTGACAAAACAACTATTTATAAAATATTTTTTATTATTAGCATTGCTATCTTCACTGCCTTTGGTGCAAAGACGCTGATGGCTGATTCAAATGCCAATAATAACATTGCCGCAAGAGCCGACCTAACACCGGAAGAAAAAGGCACAATTGCCATATTCAGGCACAATAATCCATCCGTTGTTTATATCTCAACAGTAAAACGCGTTGTCAATATGTGGACACGCGATGTGAGAGAAATCCCCAGCGGAACCGGAACAGGTTTCTTGTGGGACAAGCAGGGTCATATTATTACCAATGCTCACGTTGTCGGTAACCATAAAACCGCCAAAGTTAGACTTGATAATAAAAAAACTTATACCGCTCGGGTGATTGGTATAAGCAAACGGCATGATATTGCGGTACTAAAGTTAACCGGAGTCAAGCGTTTGCCAAGACCTATCCAGCCTGGTTCCAGTAAAGCGCTAATCGTGGGGCAAAAGGTTTTTGCAATAGGCAATCCATTTGGACTTGATCACACCTTAACGACAGGAATAATCTCGGCGTTAGGTCGTACCATTAAAAATAAAACGCTGGATATGGATGACCTGATTCAAACCGATGCTGCCATCAATCCGGGCAACTCCGGTGGGCCTTTGCTAGATAGCGCAGGTCGCCTGATAGGTATGAATGTTGCTATTTATAGCCCTTCAGGTGCCTCTGCCGGCATTGGTTTTTCAATTCCGGTTGATAAGGTCAACCGAGTGGTGCCAAACCTAATTAAAAATGGTCGTTATGTGAGACCTCATATCGGCATAAGTGCCAATGAAACCGCCAATAAATTGCTTATTAAAGAGCTAGGTATTAAAGGACTATTAATTTTAGAAGTTGAAAGACAATCTCCCGCTGGAAAAGCAGGGTTACAAGGTTCAAAACTGATAGAAGGAGATTTAATACTGGGTGATGTTATTCAGTCAATAGACGGGAAACCCGTTGAAAATGTTAACGATTTTCTGGATATCATCGAAACACGCAAAACCAATGACACCTTAATGATTGGACTATTGCGACGAGGCAAACAAAAACTCAAAGTGCCAATGAGATTGTTTTGATTTAAACCTTTTACACAAAAAGCTCACATGAGGTTGTGAAAGTATTCTGGGACGAAAGAAAAATATGGAAAAATTGTTTAGATTTTGTACAAAAAAGAAGCGAACAGCGCGCTATTTGCTGAGTTTTTAAGCAAAATCTGGGCAATTTTAACTATTTTTATGAGTTCCACGAATACTTTCACAGCCTCACATGGCACCCCCCCTGGTTATTAGTATCAGGACTAATACTGCCCCGTTGCGCCTTTTTGAAAGCCTTCCTTAAAGGCATCTTCAAAGCCCGGTATTGTCATAACCATATAGCCAATCCAAACAACAAAGACTAAAGAAATAACCAGCATTACATAACTTATAACCAGACCCGTAATTGCCATGCCTCGTCCTTCGTTCTCATGCGGGGCTTTTTTTATTTTAGAAAGTGCCATATGGCCCGTTATGACACCGGGTATCGCTGAAAAGAGCATCATAAATAGTGACAGTATTCCAAGAATTAATGCCGTAATCGCTAATCCATTATTTTTAATAGGTGCGTAGTTTGTTGGTGCCGCGGCTCCCGAATTTGGGGCAACACCATAGGGGTTATTTTCTGGTTTCATATTTAAAGTATCTCTCTATACGGTTACAACAGGAATATCATTCAAGCGCGTTTCGGCTTCATTGGCTGATTTAATGAAACTATCGATTTCATTAAAGTTCAGGTACTGATAAATATCTGCTGAAAGCGTGTCCAGTTCACTGGCGTACTGCATGTATTCTTCAACTGTGGGCAACTTACCCATCAAAGCAGCAACTGACGCTAGTTCAGCCGAACTTAAAAAGACATTTGCACCATCACCAAGGCGATTAGGGAAATTTCGAGTTGAGGTAGAAACAACGGTAGAACCAGCGACAACCCGTGCCTGATTGCCCATACAAAGGGAGCAACCAGGCATTTCGGTACGTGCTCCTGCTCTACCAAAGATATTGTAATAGCCTTCTTCCATGAGCTGATGTTCATCCATTTTTGTGGGCGGCACAATCCACATGCGTGTTGGAATGGTTGTGCCTGCTTTTTCAAGTAACTTGCCTGCAGCGCGGAAGTGTCCAATATTGGTCATACAGGAACCAATAAAAACCTCATCCACCTTTGTACCTGCAACTTCTGATAATGGTTTAACATCATCCGGATCATTCGGACAAGCTAGTAGAGGCTCTTTTATATCGTCCATATTGATTTCAATAATTTCTGCATATTCTGCATCACTATCTGCGCTCATAAGCTCTGGGTTTTCTATCCAGTCTTGCATGGATTTAATGCGCCTGGCAATGGTACGTTCATCACCATAACCTTCGGAGATCATCCACTTCAGCATGACGATATTTGACGTCAGGTATTCGATGATCGGATCTTTATTTAATTTGATAGTACAACCCGCAGAGGAGCGCTCTGCGGCAGAGTCTGACAATTCAAACGCCTGTTCTACTTTTAGATCAGGCAAGCCTTCAATTTCTAGTACACGACCACTATAGGCATTAATTTTTCCTGATTTTTCAACCGTTAACAGACCCTGTTGAATAGCCGCATAGGGTATTGCATTAACCATGTCACGCAGGGTTATGCCCGGTTGCATGGTACCGCTAAAGCGAACCAGTATTGATTCCGGCATATCCAGGGGCATTACACCGGTCGCAGCGGCAAAAGCCACCAGACCAGAGCCTGCTGGAAATGAAATTCCGATAGGAAACCTTGTATGTGAATCACCACCCGTACCAACCGTGTCGGGGAGTAACATACGGTTCAACCAAGAATGAATAATACCATCTCCTGCTTTTAATGAAACACCGCCTCGATTCATAATGAAATCAGGCAACGTATGTTGCGTATCAATATCAATGGGCCGTGGATAAGCTGCAGTATGACAAAAAGACTGCATGGTTAAATCGGCAGAAAAGCCCAGACAGGCAAGGTCTTTTAGCTCATCGCGCGTCATCGGCCCAGTTGTATCTTGCGAACCAACTGTAGTCATTTTTGGTTCGCAATACTGACCAGGGCGAACACCTTCTAAGCCACAGGCTTTACCCACCATTTTCTGAGCAAGTGTATAACCTTTTTCGCTGGAATCTGGAGCGATTGGTTTAGCAAAAAGATCAGTGACTGGCAAACCCAAAGCCTCTCTAGCGCGCTCAGTTAAACCGCGTCCTATGATTAAAGGGATACGTCCACCTGCTTGAACCTCATCAACTAATACTGGTGTATTTAACTCAAAGTTTGCTATGACTTCATCTGTACCATTGCGTTTCACCACACCTTCAAAGGGATAAACATCAATCACATCGCCCATTTCCATCTTGGAAACATCCATTTCAATGGGCAAAGCGCCCGCATCTTCCATGGTATTAAAAAAGATCGGTGCAATTTTGTTACCAAAACAATAACCACCATCACGCTTATTCGGAATAAAGGGAATATCATTCCCCATATGCCATAACACCGAGTTAGTACCAGATTTGCGAGATGAGCCTGTACCCACCACATCACCAACATATGCCACAGGGTGACCTTTTTGTTTAAGGTTTTCTAAATCCTGTAATGGTGTTGAGGTAAAATCAGGTCGAGGCATTTTCAACATGGCAAGTGCATGCAAGGGAATGTCTGGACGTGACCATGCATCTGGAGCAGGAGATAAATCATCGGTATTTGTTTCACCGGGGACTTTGAATACGGTAACCGTGATTTTATCTGCCAGCTTAGGGCGTGACGTAAACCATTCGGCATCAGCCCATGATTGCATCACCTTTGCCGCATGTGTATTACCCGATTCAGCAAGATCTTTTACATCGTGAAATGCATCAAACATCAGTAGTGTTTTCGAAAGCGCAGTAATAGCAGTAGGCGCAAGCGCATCATCTTTGAGAGCATTAATCAGGGCTTCAATATTATAGCCACCTAACATGGTGCCCAGTAACTGGATAGCCTTCTTAGGACTGATTAGAGGTGATTCAGTCTCTCCTTTGGCTAGCGCTGCAAGAAACCCTGCTTTTACATAAGCGGCATCATCAACACCCGCTGGCACACGGTTTGAAATCAAATCCATCAGCTCTTGCTCAGTGCCTAACTCTGGTTTTTTTAGTAACTCAACCAGTTGGGCAGTTTGTTCGGCACTGAGTGATTTTGGTGGAATGCCTTGTTGGGCGCGTTCTTCGACATGTTGATGATAGGTTTTTAACACTTTATATGTCCTGTTAATTTTTGAGGTATGTTCTCACACTTTTGAAATAAAACAATAAAAATACAATAGTTTATACTTTAAGACTTTATGCACAGAGGATTATTAAAGCATAGCAGTTGTAATACTTGAAAAAAGGAAGATAAATATCATTATCTAAAGAAGTTACTGATTCAAGTTTAGTTTTTAAATTATGGATATAAAAAAATGAAATCATTAATCAGAACTTATCCGAAACAAGGAATTTTTATTAATCTGTTTCTAATGTTGGCTTTAGCAACGCTTGTTATAGGATTGACTGCCCCTTTGATAACACTCGAAAAAATGTATTTTTTTGAAAATACCGTCTCACTTATATCAACCGTTGAAGAACTCTTTAATCAGAAAGAATGGTTTTTATTTATTGTTATCTCTTTGTTTAGTTTATGCGTGCCCGCCATTAAAATTGCAAGCCTGGTTTTAATTTTAAACCTAGAATATGCCAAAGATTCATTTCTTGATAAGACACTGCATATCATTGAAACAATTGGTAAGTGGTCAATGCTGGATGTATTCGTGGTAGCTTTGTTATTAGTCTCGGTAAAACTGGGCGTTTTAGCAAAAGTCGAAGTACATTATGGCCTATATGCTTTTGCAAGCTCGGTATTACTTACCATGGGTTTAAGTTATTGGATTTACAGACTTTCTAGTAAGCATCCCTAATAGTTTAGAACTATACTGCCACTTATCAACAAATTTTCTAAGTTGATCAGATTAGGATATATTTAAAAAGCCCCCTCACGATATAAGTTATAAATCATTTGCTAGTTATATTGTGCTCTTAATTTTAATAGGATTTTAAGGAAGCTGTGATTAAGTCGATAAGAATTAAGTGAAGAAAAAACCGTCACTATTTTTCGCTAAGTGAGTCGTAATAGTTATTCTATTGCGGCGATCTTCGAGGAAAATATCGGCTGTTTTGGCAAGCTTAAAATTATTGGACTTGATCAGAGGTTCCTTAAGAACCTATCCAGTTTCGAGATCAGTCATAACTAACGATTAACATTAAGGAATACACCTTCATGAAGAAGAGTTCGCTCAAAGCTTCAATATTACTAACTTTGATTATGTCCGGTCTATGGGCTTTCGGTAGTTGGTATTACTACAGTTGTAATATTAAAAATACTTGTGGTTTAAATGAAGAAGATATTGCATCTGTACCCGCTTCAGATAAAGACAAAGCATCGGCGCGTGTGACAGATACTGATGGTGATGGAATCAGTGATGCAGAAGAAGCAAGACTTGGAACCGACCCACTATTAATAGATTCAGATAGTGATGAAGTTGCTGACAATGAAGAAATTGGAGTAAATCTTGATGCACCACTTGATACTGATAAAGATGGGATTATAGATGCGTTGGATACTGACGATGATAATGATGGAATCTCAACGTTGATCGAAGCTAAAACAGGAACAAGCCCTCTTTATGCAGACACCGATGAGGATGGGATTTCTGATGCAAAAGAAATAGGCACTGATAAGGATAACCCTACTGATACAGACGATGATGGCATTATTGATGCCTTAGACACAGATGATGACGATGATGGAATAGAAACCCATTCAGAAATTGCATTAGGCACTAATCGTTTACTTGCCGATAGCGATGGAGATGGTTTAACGGATGCTCAAGAAATCGGTGAACACCTTGAAGAACCCTTAGATGCCGATAAAGATGGCATTATTGATGCTTTGGATACAGAAGAAATACTTGATCAGGATAATGATGGTCTGGTTGACTCCCTTGAAGCAAAACTCAAGCTAGATCCAAATAATAAGGATTCAGATAGTGATGGCATCAATGATGCAGAGGAAGTCGGTGAGAATACATCTTCTCCTTTGGATAAGGATCTAGATGGAATAATTGATGCTCTGGATATTGTCGATGATAGTGACAATGACAATGATGGACTTACAAACGCACAAGAGGTAAAACTTGCAAGCAACCCTGACAATAGTGATTCTGATGGTGATGGAATCAATGATAATGAAGAAATAGGCTCTAATATTTCTGATCCATTGGATACCGATTCGGATGGCGTTTTAAATCTAAATGACTCTGATGATGATAACGATGATCTTGATACAAGGTTCGAATTAAAAATAGGCACCAATCCATTATCTGATGATTCAGATGGAGATGGCGTAAATGATAATCTGGAAGTAGGCTCGATCACAGAAAGCGGCCTTAATGACACAGATGGTGATGGAAAAATTGATCCTGTAGACGCAGACGATGACAATGATGGATTACCCACAAATATCGAACTGGGATTAGGAACAAATCCTCTCCTTGCCGACTCTGATAAAGATGGTATCAATGATGCTGATGAGGTTGGTGAAAATATTGAAAAACCATTAGATACCGATGGAGATGGTCTTATTGATGCTGTTGATGATAAAAAGGAAACCGAAAAGCCTGAAGAAGTAGTAATAGCTGATACTGATAAGTCCGAAGAACCAATAACTAGCAACACAGATAAGCCTAAAGAAGTAGTACCTGTTAACAAAGACACAGTAGAAAAAGTTGCAACAGCTGATACCGATAAGCCCCAAGCCCCTGCAGCAAACAGCACTGATGAACCCAAAGAAACTGCACCGGATAACAAAGACACAACAAAAGAAGTGCAAACTGCAAAGAACAACCAAGCTGACGAGATAACAATCGAAACGATAGGAACTGCAAAAGAAGGTTCAATTCAAAAGAGTCTTTTATATTTCCCATTTCTTTCATCTAGTCCAGCTTTAACTGCTGAGTCCAATGAGTATTTTTCAAAAGTTATAGCGTGGATGAAACTAAGTCCTGAGAACAAAATAAACATTATCGGACATACTGACAATACTGGCTCAAAACAAAGCAATCTTGCTATGGGAATTTCTCGTGTGATGATGATTCGTGAGTTACTTCTAGATAAAGACGCACCAATGGCACAAATTGACGTCATGTCTCGCGGTGAATCTGAGCCTATAGCAGACAATAATACAAAAGAGGGTCGATTGAAAAATCGACGTGTAGAGATTTCCCCCGTATTAAGGAAGTCTGATTAAGGAGAACTTGATTAAGTCGATTAGATTTAAGTGCAGAAAAAATTGTCGCTATTTTTCACGAAGTGAGCTGGAATGGTTGCTCCCTTGTAGCGATCTTCGTGGAAAATAGCGGCGGTTTTAGCAAGTTTAAAATAATTGGCCTTGATCAGGACCTCCTTAAGCAAACACTAGGAAATAAGTTTTACTACAAATTAAATACAAGCAAGACATCACCATCAAGGAAGAAAATATGTTTAATAACGATGTAACAAAGACCTATACACAGCAGGATGCCACATGGGAAATCATTATCATGCTGGCCGGTGCTTTTATTCTAGGTTATATACTTAGCAAATTACTGAACCTGTTAAACAGAAAAAAAAGAAATGAAAGAACTTATTCTAAGCAACAAGAAGCAAAGCAGGAAAGTTCATTCTCTCAATCCAATGGTGGACGAAAAGCTAAGGCTATCAGTGGCCAAACAACATCAACCTACAATACACCGCGGATCGATGATCTAACTAAAATAAGTGGTATAAACACAGAGGTTCAAAGTACTTTAAAAGTCCAAGGAATCAAATCCTATACTGATTTAAGAGATGCCAAAAGCTATTCTTTGAAGCATGTTTTGAATAGCTCAAATTTGCAAAACATCAATAGAAAAGAAGTTGAAACATGGCCACATCAGGCAAGTCTTGCCGCAAAAGGTGAATGGAAAAAACTTACAGAATATCAGGCTTTTATACAACGGTCACAGGGCGCTTCTAGAAAGGTATCAAAAAAGGAGGCTGATAAAAGTGATGACTTGATCCTGATTGAAGGCATTGGTCCAAAAATCGAAGAAATACTAAACAATAATGACATCCATACTTTTAAAGATGTACGTAAAACTGACAGTCATACGTTAAAAAAATATATTGTCGATGCTGATAAGCGATTTGAAAATAATGAAACAGAATCATGGCCTCATCAAGCTGGCATGGCCGAGCAAAACCAATGGGAAGAATTACGAATTTATCAGGAGTTTATGGTTACTGATAATATCGAATCTAGTGCCACAAGTAATGATGCCTCAGAAGAAGACGATGACAGTACGTCTCATCTCAAAGATCACGATGACCTAAAGAATATCGAAGGTATCGGTCCTAAAATTGAAGAAGTATTAAATAGCGGCGGAATCTATACCTATTCTCAATTATATAACTCTACTCGTGACCGACTTAAAACGCTTTTAGATGGTGCCGGTAAACAATTCGGTATGCACGAACCACAGTCCTGGCCACATCAGGCGGGTATGGCTCATAGAGGTGAATGGGATCAATTAAAAGTCTACCAGGAATTCATGGATGGAGGCAGGGAAATTCCCTCTGCACAAGCATCCGAGCAACTAGACTCCTCTCCAAGTGAAGCTGATAGCGATGAAAAAGATGATTTACAGAAAATCGAAGGCATAGGCCCAAAAATTGAAGAGCTACTTTCCAAAGCCGGCATCATTAGCTATAGAAATCTTAAAGATAGCTCCGTGAGTGCCATTAAAAAACTGCTTAACGATGCAGGTCCACAATACAGATTACATGAGCCTGAATCATGGCCAAAACAAGCAGGAATGGCACTTGAAGGTAAATGGGAAAAACTAGATAAGTTTCAGGAAAAGCTGGTTAATGAACGCCAATAGTCCATTGATCCCGTAGATTCACACGAATAGTTGTTTTATCAAGTCAATACTACTGGATGTATACCGTTCAGTAGTAACACGTAAATAATGTCTTTATAGTGTGCCTAATATTTATTAAATAACTCACAAAAACAATGATCGCTTTTACCTATATCCATACGCTATTTTCTACTCAAGAATTTAAAATCGATTCTGATAATAATTTAGTTATTAATAAGTTATCTGCCTTCAATGCCTCTAGCATAAAAATCCCACTGGATGACATTAATCCAGCCTTTAAAACTACTCACTCTTTATTTTCAGTGGAATACATTTACACCAATAGTAGAAACGGGAAAAAATTATTCAGCATCAAACATTCAACCAACACCGTTGGTGATTCAGCTAGAGATTTTATTGAAACATTGAATAAACAAATCAAAGATCCTAGAACCTTTAACTTAAGCTCTGTTAAAGCCAGCAAACTCGAATATAAAAAACAACTTCAACATCTTAATGCCCTATTAAATATTGGAATTATTAATGATGTAATGTATCAAAATATACATTCCAGAATTGAAGACATAGTCTATGGAATAAAAGATAGAAGAACATTGGCTGATGTGATTTCATTATCTACCAGGGAAACAACTACTGGTATAAGCGTTTAAATAAGGAGAACCTGATCAAGTCCAATTATTTTAAGCTTGCTAAAACTGCCGATATTTTCCACGAAGATCGCTACAAGGAAGCAACCATTCCAGCTCTCTTCGTGATAAATAGCGACAGCTTTTTCTGCGCTTAAATCTAATCGACTTAATCAGGTTCTCCTTAATAGTTCATTATATAACAATAAAATTACACTTTGAGGTTGTGAAAGTATTCTGGGGCGAAAGAAAAATGAGGGAAAATTTTACAGATTTTGTGCAAAAATGAAGTGAATAGCTAGTTCTTTGCTGAATTTTTAAGCAAAAACTGGGAAATTTTAACCCTTTTTATGAGATCCACGAATACTTTCACAGCTTCTTTGGCACCCCCCCCCACTTTTTGATACCTGAAGTGCTCAAGGTTTTTGGTACAACCCAGTTACGCCATTTTTTCCATTTCTATTAGTTGTTTCTCATAATCATTAGGACAAACATAGCCAAGTGTTGAATGTAA
>Ga0209633_10001866_pt1 | contig 21045 bp, 19 predicted proteins | sample Cruoilmetagenom1_FD_187290 | JGI IMG/M metagenome (GOLD analysis project Ga0209633, IMG submission 187290) | Oil polluted marine microbial communities from Coal Oil Point, Santa Barbara, California, USA - Sample 1 (SPAdes) (version 2) | ecosystem: Environmental > Aquatic > Marine > Oil seeps ... | reverse complement strand
GGAGATGGGGCGACGCTTGCTGGAGGTAGCGGCCTGATGCGGGATATTCCTGCTGGCGAGGCGTGGAGCGGATTTCCAGCCCAGCCCATCCGCCAACATATGCGTCAAATCAGTGCTATTCGAAAATTGGTGCAAAAGAAGTCTGAGAAAAAAGCATGATTTTGCCAAGTGCGTGTCCGTTAGTGGGCGATATAATCGCTGCATACCTACCGCATCGCCCGCCTATGCTGATGGTAGACAAAGTCGTTTCATTTACGTCTACCACAATTAAGACTGAGAAATATCTAAGCGGTGATGAATTTTTCTTTCAAGGTCATTTTCCAAATAATCCGATCATGCCAGGCGTTATGATTGTTGAAGCCATAGGGCAGGCGGGGGCCCTAATCGCGCTGCTGAATGAACATTTTGATGGTAATGATTACATCTTAGCATTTGCTGGCGTAGAACAGGCCAAATTTAAAAAAATGGTGCGTCCTGGCGACACACTATGTATTACTGCCGAAATTGTGAAACAGCGCCGAAACCTATATAAGTTTATTGGCGAAGCAAGAGTAGGCGATTCGCGCGTAACACAGCTCAGCTTCTCTGCGGCAATGACGCCAAAAGCTTAGGTCAAATAAAAATATAAGAAAGAGGGTACGATGGGCGTTTTAATACATCCTTCCGCGCATGTGGATAGTAAAGCACAGCTTGATGATGGCGTAGAGATTGGCCCGTTATGCGCAGTAGGGCCGCGCGTGAAGCTTGGTAAGAATGTGAAGCTGATTAGCCAGGTTAATATCGCTGGCGCGACCACAATTGATGAGGACTGCAAGCTATATCCTTTTGTCTCGCTGGGGCACCCGCCGCAAGATTTTAAGCATAAAGGCGGGCCGGTGAGCTTAAAAATTGGTAAGCGCACTATCTTACGTGAAAACGTCAATATTCACCCTGGCACCGACGCGGGTCATCCAGAAACTAGTGTTGGTGACGACTGCTATTTTATGGTCAATTCACACCTCGCTCATGAGGGGAAATGTGGAAATAATGTTGTGCTTTCCAACGGCGTGCAAGTCGGCGGGTGCGTCACAATCGGCAATAACGTCATTATCGGCGGTCTTTGTGCCGTGCATCAATTCACCCGTATTGGTGACCATGCCTTTATCGGCGGCATGACGACAGTGACCAAAGATGTAATCCCATACGGCATGACCTTGGGGAATAGACAAAAGCTTACGGGCCTTAATGTTATTGGCCTAAAACGGCGCGGATTTAGCAAGAAAAAAATCCAAGACCTACGAGCTGCCTATCGCCTGTTATTTGCTCCCGAGGGTACTTTTGATGAACGGTTAGAAGATGCGGCGAATGTGTATTCTGATCACGAGCAAGTCATGGAAATTATCGAGTTTATCAGGACCCAGAACAAGCGCCCGATATGCACGCCAGTCCTCGGAGAAAGATGAGTGACGCAGCGGCGTAAAATCGGCGTAATTGCGGGTGGAGGCGCGCTTCCTCATGACGTTATAACTGGCGCCAAAGAGCAAGGCTGGGATGTTTATGTTTGTGCGCTTTTAGGCTTTGCTAATGTGGATGATTTTAGGGTGCCTGCTAAATCTTTTGGATTTGGTGAAATCGGCGGCCTAATAAAAGCTTTCAGGGCGGAAGATTGCACTCATGTGACATTTGCGGGTACAGTTTCGCGCCCTGACTTCAAGAAAATAAAACCTGATTTAACGGGGATTAAATTGCTGCCCAAAGTCATCAAAGCTGCCAAGGCGGGCGATGATGCTTTGCTGAAATTCATTGTTTCCATTTTTGAAAAAGAAGGCTTCGAAATCGTTGCGCCGCAAGATCTGTGCGAAAAATCTGTGATTAGCGCTGGCGCGCTTGGGGCTGCTCGGCCTAGCGAAGATGATTGGGTTGATATTCAAAGGGCTATGCAAATCGCCGCTGTCATGGGCCAGTACGATATAGGGCAGGGCGCTGTGGTATGCGGCGGACTTGTACTCGCTGTAGAGGCCCAAGAGGGAACTGACAATATGCTGGCCCGCGTTGCAAAGCTTGACGAAAATATTCGCGGAACAGATGTCGCACGCGCGGGGGTACTCGCCAAACGCCTAAAGCCAGAGCAAGAAGAGCGTATCGACTTGCCGACAATTGGCGTAAATACTGTAGAAAAGGCGGCGCAGGCGGGGCTTTCTGGAATTGCCGTGCAGGCAGGCAAAGCTTTTGTACTGAACAAACAAGGCGTGCGTAATCTTGCCGATAAATACGGCCTATTCGTTTATGCGGTGAACTCCGATGGCCAATAGGCCGCACATCTATATTGTAGCGGCAGAAAAATCAGGTGATGAGCTGGGCGCAAAGCTAGCAAAATCTTTAAAAAAACAAACGGGCGGCGACATAAAACTATCGGCGATTGGCGGCACAGCACTAGCGGCGCAAGGCCTGCGTAGCGCCATAGATATTTCTCCACTATCTATTTTGGGCTTAGTTGAGGGCTTGAAAGTTTATCCGGTCATCATGGATAGAGTGAGGCAAGCGGTTGAATCTATCATGAATTCTGGCGCGGACGCCGTTGTGTTGATTGACTCTTGGGGCTTTATGATCCGCGTCGCCAAGGCTCTTAAAAAGCGTGGCTTTACTGGGAAAATAATTAAATATGTTGCCCCGCAAGTGTGGGCTATGCGCGAGGGCCGTTCGAAAATATTAGCCCGTCATGTCGATCACTTACTGACAATACATTCTTTTGATGCGCCTTATTTTACACGGCACGGGCTCAGCACTGACTATGTAGGCAACCCCGTGTTTGATGAAAACTTTGGGGCAAGCGGCGGCGCAGCTTTGAGGCATGAATACAAAATTAGTGAAGGTGCGCCAGTATTAGTACTATTATTTGGAAGCCGTCTCTCAGAGATTGAGCGCTTGGCAAAACCATTTGCAGATGCCGTAGAATTGCTGAAAAAACAAATACCTGAGCTAACAATTGTGTCGCCAGTTTCTGACACAATAGCCGAAGATGTGTTAGCCGCGGCGGCCACTGATTTGCGTTTGCAAGACGTTATCTTTCTTGGTGAAGACCGTAAGCTAGATTGTTTCGCCGCTGCAAATGCTGCGCTGGCTTGTTCTGGAACCGTAACCACGCAGCTCGCGAGTGCTGGCATCCCAACTGTGGTGGGGTATAAACTTAGCACCCTCACATATTTTATCGGTAAGAGAATATTCAAGCCCGACTATGTGTCGATCGTAAATATTGCGGCGGGGCAAGAATTAATGCCTGAGTTTTTACAAGGTGACTGCACGGGCGAAAACATTACGAGTGCGCTGGTGCCCTATCTAACGAATGTGGACATGCGGGCGCAGGTCAGTAATGCTTTGACGATGCAGGTCCAAAACATGCGGCTCGGCAATAATATGAGCGATAGCGGTAGTTCTAGTGAACGCGCCGCGCATGCTGTGCTTTCAATTATTGCCTAACTACACTGCTTAGCGTTTTGCCATTGCCACATAATCGCGCGTTGTAGCGCCCGTATAGATCTGACGTGGGCGGCCAATACGCTGTGAGCTATCTTCAAGCATTTCATTCCACTGAGAAATCCAGCCAACAGTACGCGCGAGCGCAAACAAAACCGTAAACATGGAGGTCGGGAAACCAAGCGCGGACAGAACGGTGCCTGAGTAGAAATCAACATTGGGGAATAATTTTTTCTCAATGAAGTACTCATCATTTAGCGCAATACGCTCCAGTTCCATGGCTACATCTAATATCGGGTTGTCTGTAATATTTAGCTCGGCCAGCACTGCATGGGCAGTTTTTTGCATAACCTTTGCGCGCGGGTCATAGTTTTTATAAACCCTATGCCCAAAGCCCATCAGGCGGAACGGGTCATTACGGTCTTTAGCGCGCGCGATGAACTCTGGAATACGGTCAACTGTTCCGATCTCCTTGAGCATATTCAGGCAGGCTTCGTTGGCGCCGCCGTGAGATGGCCCCCATAAACATGCGACGCCAGCGGCGATACAGGCAAATGGATTAGCGCCCGAAGAGCCCGCAAGGCGCACAGTCGACGTTGAAGCATTTTGCTCGTGATCAGCGTGCAGGATAAATATTTTATCCATAGCGTCAGCAATGACGGGATTGACGACATAAGGTTCTGTCGGAACTGCGAAACACATTTTGAGGAAATTAGCAGAATAGCTAAGCGAATTATCAGGATAAACATGTGGCTGTCCAATTGAATATTTGTAGGCCCGCGCTGCAATCGTAGGCATTTTGGCGATTAAGCGGTGGATCGCGAGGTCGCGCTGCGCGTCGTCATTAATATCGGTAGAATCGTGATAAAAGGCCGATAACGCCCCAACCGTCGCGCATACCATTGCCATAGGATGAGCATCACGGCGAAAGCCATGGAAGAAACGCTCAACTTGCTCATGCAGCATTGTGTGGTTAGTGATTGTATTTGTAAATTGCTGACACTGCGCTTCATTGGGTAATTCGCCGTGGATTAAGAGGTAGGACGTCTCTAAAAATGAAGACTCCTCAGCAAGCTGCTCAATTGGGTAGCCGCGATATAGAAGCTGTCCTTTACCGCCATCAATAAATGTGATTTGCGATTCCGTGCTAGCGGTCGACGTATAGCCAGGGTCAAATGTGAAACTACCGCTTTGTTTGTAAAGGCTGCGAACATCAACGCAGTCGGGGCCCATAGAGCCGCTATAAACGGGTAACTCGAAAGACTTACCGTCAATTGTTACTGTAGCATTGCCATTGGCTTTAATTTTATTTTCCATATCAACCTCTGTTTTTTATTCGTTTAATTCGTGTCGTTACTAAAGTAATTTTCTAGACAATCTTCAATGCGGCCCAATGTCTCATTTTGCCCCAAAGTCTCTAGTACAATTGCCAAATCTGGAGAGGGGGCTCCAGCTGTTAGACATGCCCGTAAAGGCGCGCCAATTTGCCCAAATCCAATATCATTGCTGGCCGCGTAGTCGTTAAGTATCTTCAATAATTGCCCCTCATTCCAGTCTTGTACTCCATTGAGCGCCAATTGCAAATCGCGAAGATAGTTTTCCACATTTGGCCTTTTTAGCGGTTTTTTAGCTTTGCCAGTAATCTCTAGGGGGCTGTCTTGTACGGCAAAACGGGTTTGCGCGGCGAGTTCTATAAATGTCTTTGCCCTTGGCAGGCTCGCAGGGAGGGCAGCTTTGAAACGCTCAAGCTGGGGCGCGCTTAGGGGGGCACCGTCATTGGTCTGCTCAACAAAACGAAGCCCGTAAGATAATATGTCTTCTTGCGTAGCGTTTTGCATATGCTGTCCATTTATAAAGGCCATTTTGTCAAAATCGAGCCGCGCGGGGGCTTTGTTAATGTCGGATAATTCAAATATGCTTGTTACCTCGGCATCGTTAAATATTTCCATGTCGCCATGTGACCAGCCAAGGCGGGTAAGATAATTTCGTAGGCCAGCAGGGAGATACCCCATATCCGCATAAGCATCTACGCCAAGCGCGCCGTGGCGCTTGGATAGCTTTTTACCGTCGGGGCCAAAAATTAACGGTACATGAGCAAAGTTTGGAACGTCCCAACCAAGAGCTTCGTAAATCAATTTTTGCCGGCCCGCATTGACGAGGTGATCATCACCCCGAATGACATGGGTAACGCCCATGTCATGATCGTCGACGACAACGGCGAGCATATAAACGGGGGTGTCATCAGCGCGCAGTAAAATCAAATCATCAAAGTCTGCATTGTTCCATGTCACTTCGCCCATAACGTCATCATTGATAGTGGTGCGCCCATCGGGCACCCTAAAACGCACGACATATGGTGCGTCAGGGCTAGGCGTGCCCGTATCTATGGCCCGGTAAGGCGAGCGGAAGGCACGGCCTTCATCTCTGGATTTTTGCCGCTCGGCGTCTTGCTCTTCGGGCGTAAGGTAGCACAAATAGGCATGTCCGCTTTCAAGTAAGGCTTCGGCAGCCCGTTTATGAGCTTCTATATTGCGGCTTTGATAAACAATATCGCCATCATGTTCCAGGCCAAGCCACGCCATGCCATCCAAGATCGCCTTGGTCGCTTCATCTGTGGAGCGTTTTTTGTCGGTATCTTCGATACGCAAACGGAACGTACCGCCATGTTTGCGGGCAAAATAATAGCTAAACAAAGCTGTGCGCGCGCCGCCAATATGCAGAAATCCTGTTGGCGAAGGGGCAAAGCGTGTTACAACGTTAGAGTTGGTCATTTGAAAGCCTAGGTTTAGCGGGCAAAACGCCGCGAGAATATCGCGGGAATATAAAACGGCGCAGGGTATGTTGGGGGGATTTTATCATAAAGGGGAGGGGAATTGACAGAACAATTCGCGCGAAAACACGGTTTTCTTTTGCGCCTCTTTCTGGTGCTTTGCGTGGCATGACGCGGGTCATTATGAATGCCAGGTTTGAGTGGGGGCTTTTGGCTTTTGGCGTAGGGATTGCTACCTATTTTACGTGGCCTGCAGAGCCAGAATTGATGACGGCGCTGGCCATTTTTTGCCTCGTTGTGTTGCTCTCATTTGTTATGCGTGCGCGCGTGAATATTTACGAGTATGTGATGCTAGCCGTCTTTGTTCTTGCAGGGTTTAGCCGTGGAGCCTTGCATACCAATCAGGCCAGCGCGCCGATACTACCCGAATACCGTAAAAGTTATACGGTCACGGGCTGGGTCGAAAAAATTACCAAACGCTCCAGCCTGCCGCAGTTCTACATTCGCGTTGATAATATTGAAGGGCTTGCGCCAGAGCGTACGCCCAAAAGAGTGCGCATGCGCTCCAAACCCCATGGCGTTAGGCCAGGCGATATGATCACCGTAAAAGCCATATTAAATGCGCCGCCAGGCCCTGTTATTAGCGGCGGGTATGACCCCGCCCGCGCTGCCTATTTTCAGCAAATTGGCGGTTATGGTTTCGCGATCTCCGTGCCGCAAGACGCGACGCTCATGGGGCTTAATCTTGAAGAGCGCCTGAAGCAAAGATTAGTACGGGCCCGTTATGGTCTATCGCGCCGCATACAGGCGCGCGCTCCGCCCGCAACGGCAGGGCTGCAAGCCGCGCTACTGACAGGGGACCGCTCTGGTATATCTGCGCGGCAAGAACAGGTATTGCGCGATGCGGGGCTAGCGCATTTACTTGCAATATCGGGCCTACATATGGGGCTGCTTGCTGGCGGGGCATATACTCTGGCGAGTCTCATATTTGCTATGGTCGGGCCGCTGGCGCGGCGTTACGATATGCGTAAATGGGCGGCGGTAATTGGCGCGCTCATTGCGAGTGCCTATTTGCTAATGTCTGGTGCGAGCGTATCGACACAGCGGGCGTATATCATGGCCATAATTGTATTTGCCGCTCTAATTTTTGACAGGCGTGCAGTGTCTATGCGTTCGGTGTCACTCGCGGCGGTCATCACATTGCTGCTGCATCCCGAGAGCTTGATGAGCGCTGGATTTCAAATGTCGTTTTCGGCAACTGCCGCCCTTGTCGCTGTCTATGGGTATTGGTCATCACGGCGCCGTTTTAGGGTGCAAAAAACATTTATTGGATCATTATGGACTTGGGGCAAAGGATTGACATTAACAAGTATTGTGGCGGGCGCGGCGACGGCAGGGTTTGCGGCTTTGCATTTTCACCGTTTCGCTAAATACGGACTAATCGCCAACCTAGCCGCTATGCCAGTATTCACATTTGCAGTTATGCCCGCAGGTTTCTTTGCCGTGCTTTTGATGCCATTTGGGCTTGATGTGTTGCCGCTTAAGATAATGGGGCTTGGGCTAGATTTCATTTTATGGGTCTCCACATGGGTGGCGGATATGGAAGGCGCGATTAGTTATATTAAGGGCGCTAATGGCGCGGTTATGGCGCTATTTGGTATGGGGTTTATCTGGATATGCCTTGGGCCTAAATGGGTGCGCGTTGGCGGGGCGGCGCTCATGTGTGCCTCTTTTTTCGTTTGGAGTTTTTTACCGCAGGCCGACATGCGGGTGTCGCAAAGCGCACGAGTATCGTTCTGGTCGCCTGAAGATGTTAATCTGTTGCTTGTCGATCGTAAGCGGGGTGATAAATTTGGTCGCGGGCAATTTGCTGAACGCTCCGGTATTAAAAGCGCCAATATTAGCGCATATGAAGGCAGCGCTGCCCTTTGCGATATGCTCGCCTGCCGCCTAATGCTTAAGGGGGCGCGCATTAGTATCGTTCATGAGCCTGAAGGGGTGATGGAAGCGTGCCAAAATTCTGACCTTGTGGTGCTAACCTTGCGCAGAGCGGGGCCGCGCGCACGGCGTAAATGCGAAATGAGCGGGGCTCAATTACTAGACGCGTATGACCTAGAGCAAAACGGAGCCCGTACGATTATGATTACTAATGGGGATATTAAAATCAGCACCGCCAACCCAAGGCGGCGCAAGGCACGCCCATGGGGTAGACGTTAAAGAGACTTTCTAGACATGCCGCTTATTCTAGGCATGCCGCTTAATGATATTTGCGAACAATCCCAACCAGTACACCTTGGACTTCAATCTGATCGGGGCCGAATGTACGGGTAGGGAAATCGGGGTTTTCTGCGATAAGCTCCACGCCATTCGCCCCTTTATAGAGGCGCTTAAGCGTTGCTTCTTCGTCGCTGACTACATAGGCAACTACGATTTGGTTGTTGCGGGCCGTGTTGGCCTTGCGAATAACGGCGATGTCGCCGTCTAAAATACCTGCGCCCACCATAGACTCGCCTTCGACCTCAAGGGCAAAATGATCGCCGCGGCCAATCATACCATCGGGAACCGAGAACCGTGGCCCGTCAACCTCCAACGCTACAATAGGAACACCAGCCGCAATTTTACCCATCATCGGGATTGAAACAGAATCGTTGGCCGCCTGAGGAGCAGGGGCTTGCGCCGTGGTTTTTGCCGCACCGGGTAGCTTGATAATTTCAAGCGCGCGGGCGCGGTGTGGCAGGCGGCGGATAAAGCCGCGCTCTTCAAGTGCCGTAATGAGCCGGTGAATGCCAGATTTTGACGCCAGACCCAATGCATCTTTCATTTCGTCATAAGACGGAGAAATACTGTTCTTTTTCAAACGTTTATCAATAAATTTCAACAAATCATGTTGTTTTTGCGTTAGCATAGCGGGCTCCAAACATTAAGAACAAATCGTCAACACCCTAGGTTCTACTAATGTTCTGGCGTTTCGTCAAGAACAAAACATGTACTAAATTATGCCCACTTAAATGGAACCACTTTATTTATATCCGCCTTTGTGGGCGGCGCCCCCGCTCTGTCGTAATTGTCTGCTTGTTTGCCATTGTTGAGTAAGTACCAATCTTGTAGCAGGTCAGCTTGCTTTTCAGTGGGGTAATCATCAAATGTTTTCTTGGGGTTGAACTGATAAAAATATGCCCAGCCTGCGGGCCGCAAAAGATATTTAAGCGCGGACAACCGTTTCGTTTTATACTGCCAAACATGACAAAGTTCATGCATGAGTAAGGCCTGCGTATATGTGTTCGTTTTGGTGAAGTCTGCGGGATAGTCTGGCCAGTACATTTTGTGGTTACGGACAAGTATTTTTTTGCGGGCAAACGGGTTATGCGTGCGGTTTATCAGCACAATTTTTCCTATGTCTACCTTGTCCGTAAAGTCAGCGGGGAAGAGCGCGATTTCCGTAGCGCGCAATTTGCGTTTTGGTGGGGTAAATATTTTTGAGACTATATGTGGCAAAATTTATTTTTTCCCAAGCAACTTCTTCGTCGCCGCCTTCACATCTTCTTCGCGCATCAAACTTTCGCCTACCAGAAACCCGCCCGCGTCATGCTTTGTCAATCGCTTGATATGGGCGTGGGTTTTTATGCCGGACTCGGCGATGAGGAATGCGTCTTTTGGGGCGAGGGGGGCGAGGGCTTCAAATGTTTTTAGGCTGGTTTTGAAGGTTTTTAGGTTGCGGTTATTGATACCGATGAGCTTTGCGCCGAGTTTTTTGGCGCGTTTCATTTCTGCCTTGTCGTGGACTTCGACGAGGGCGTCCATGCCAAGGCGGGTGGTTTCGTCCATTAGAGCTTTGGCCATATCGTCATCGACCATGGCCATGATGATAAGCACTGCGTCCGCGCCGAGCATACGCGACTGTAATATCTGGATTGGGTCAATCATGAAATCTTTGCGCAAGACGGGCAAAGTGGTCATGGCGCGGGCCTGTTTTAAGTACAGATCAGAGCCTTGGAAACTTGGCTTGTCGGTCAGCACGGACAGGCACGCTGCGCCGCCGTCTTGGTAAGCGCGGGCTATGGCTGTGGGCACCATATATTCACGAATGACGCCTTTGGACGGGCTGGCCTGTTTAATCTCTGCGATCAGGGCTGGGCGGGTTTTGGACATCTCTTGCAGGGCTCTTAAAAACCCGCGCGGCTCCGGCTGTACCGAGATGGCCATTTCCAAAATTTCGGTGTCAGTTTCGTCCTTGAGCTGCGCAACTTCTTCCAGCTTATAAGCTTTGATATGAGCCAGAATATCGATCTTGGGTTTAGCCATTAGAGAACCTCGCCAGCAGTTCAAGCGCCGCCATGGCATTTCCGGATTCTATAGAGATGCGCGCCAAATCAATACCGTCTTCAATGCTCTCGGCCTTGCCTGCTGCGTACAGGGCGGCGGCGCTATTGAGCAGCACAATATCGCGGTAGGGGCCAAGATGTCCTTGGAATAAATCGAGTATTGCCTGGGCGTTGACCACTGCGTCACCGCCTTTTAAGTCTTCAAGGCTAGCACGCTTTAAACCGAATTGTTCTGGTGTAATTTCGTATTCGGTAATTTCGCCGTCTTTTAGCTCGCTAATCATTGTTGGCGCCGTCGTCGTTATTTCGTCCATACCGTCACCGCCATGCACAACCAGAGCCCGTTTTGTGCCTAGGGCCAAAAGTGCCTTTGCGTAAAGAGGCCGCAGCTCGTCCGCATATACGCCGACCAAAATATGTTCCACACCTGCAGGGTTACACAAAGGGCCAAGGAGGTTGAAAATGGTGCGCGTACCTAGAAGAGCGCGGGCCGCCGCGACATTACCCATGGCTTTGTGGTGATTAGGGGCGAACAGGAAAGCGATATAAGCTTGCTGCAAACAGGTTTCCGTCGTGCGTGCGTCTATGTCGAGCTTTACGCCTAGGCTTTGCAGCACATCGGATGCGCCAGATTTACTGCTCACAGCGCGGTTGCCGTGCTTGGCCACAGGCACGCCTGCGCCCGCCATGACGAAACTACAGGCGGTTGAAATATTATAAGTGGAGAGCCCGTCACCGCCCGTGCCGACAATGTCGATAGCGCCAGCGGGAGCTTTCACTGGGATCATTTTATCACGCAAGGTTTGCGCGCCGATGGAAAGCTCTGTTTCAGAAATGCCTTTATCTTCGAGGGCCTGCAAATGTTGCGCAATCTCTTCGTCAGGCATGTCGCCGCTGATCATCTGCGTGAACAGGTCTTTAAATGCCGCGCTCATTTGATACCCGCCAGTTCCAAGAAATTGGCGATAATGTCGTGGCCGAACTCGGAGGCTATGCTTTCAGGATGAAATTGGACGCCATGGACGGGACGAGATGTGTGACGAGCGCTCATAATTTCGCCGTCTGCCGTCCAGCCATTGACCGCAAGGCAGTCAGGCATGGAGGTTTTATCTAGCGCAAGGCTGTGATAGCGGGTGGCATTAAACGGACTTTTGATGCCCGCGAGCATGCCCGTTCCGTCATGCTCTACGGGGGAGACTTTGCCGTGCATGATTTTCTTGGCCTGAATGACGCGGCCGCCATAGGCTTGTCCGATGGCTTGCAGGCCAAGGCAAACGCCGAATATGGGCAAGGTTTTGGGCGCGGTTTTGATGAAGTCCAGCATAATGCCCGCCTCATTAGGTGTCTTGGGGCCGGGGGACAGGATAACGCCTTGTGCACCGAGCGCGAGGGCTTCGCCCGCGCTCATACCGTCATTGCGAATGACGTGAGTATCTGCGCCAAGCTCCTGCGCGTAATGGACGAGGTTATAGGTAAAACTGTCATAATTATCTATGATCAGCAGCATGTCAATTCCGATCAAAATAGGGGGCGTGAGCGGCGGCGGCGAGTAGAGCTTTAGCTTTAATTTCGGTCTCATTATACTCGCTGGCAGGGTCGCTATCCATGACAATGCCTGCGCCCGCGCGCACATGCATCACCCCGTCTTTGACCACGGCGGTGCGTAGGGCAATGGCGGTGTCCATATCGCCGCTGGCCGAGATATAGCCAACCGCGCCCGCATATATGCCGCGCTTTTCATCTTCAAGTTCGTCTATGATTTCCATAGCCCGTACTTTTGGCGCGCCTGAAACCGTGCCCGCAGGGAAGCCTGCGAATAGCGCGTCCAGCGCATCGCAATCGTCTTTAATCTGTCCTTCGACATTTGAGACAATATGCATAACATGGCTATAACGCTCGACGATATTGCGCTCTGTGACTTTAATCGTGCCGGGCTTGCACACACGGCCCGCGTCATTACGGCCAAGGTCGAGCAGCATTAAATGCTCTGCGTTTTCTTTTTCGTCCGCGAGCAGTTCAAGTTCTAAGGCTTTATCTTGCTCAGGTGTTTTGCCGCGCGGGCGGGTTCCGGCGATGGGGCGCACGGTAACTTTGTCATCTCTAAGGCGCACGAGGATTTCTGGGCTGGAGCCAACGACTGCATGATCATCAAAATTTAGAAAGTACAAAAACGGTGACGGGTTAAGGCGGCGCAGAGCGCGGTAAAGCGCAAAGGGCGGGACGGGCAGGGGCGCTTCAAATCTTTGCCCGATGACCACCTGAAAAATGTCGCCCGCCTTGATATAATCCTGTGCGGTTTTAACTTTCTTGGAAAATTCCGAAACCGTATTGCCGGGCGTGAGCGCGAAAGTGTCAGCCGTGGCTTCTTTTTGCCGAAACCCGCCAATGCTCATCTCAAGCTCATCACAGGCGGCTTGCAGCCGCGCCGTGGCGGCGTCATAGGCGGCCTGCGCAGTTGTGTCATCAGCAGCCCTAACTGTTGTCGTCAGGATAACTTCCTGCGCCACCTGATCGAAAATGGCGATTAACGTAGGACGGGTCATGATGGCGTCTGGCGTGCCGATAGGGTCGGGATTACCACCAGGCAAGCTCTCCACCTGCCGCACCATGTCATAGCCTAAATACCCAAATAGGCCCGCCGCCATGGGCGGTAGTTCATCTGGTATATCAACCTTGGACGCCGCTAATAATTGCCGCAAACTTTCAATAGGTTTGTCATCTAAGCCAATGTAATCATTATTACTATTGGACATTTCGCATGCGCTACTATTGGCACGCCAGATCAGGTCGGGCGCATAGCCCAGCACGGAATACCGCCCGCGTTGCTCGCCGCCTTGTACGCTCTCAAACAAGAACGCATAGGGTTTATCTTTGGCTAGCTTTAAAAACGCAGAGACAGGCGTGTCGAGATCGTTGACCAGCCGCGTCCAGACAATTTGCGGTTTGCCTAGGCCGTATGTGCGCGAAAAATTCTTAAAACTTGGTGATAAATCAAGGGGCATTAGCGTCTGATTTGTTGATGCCCAGCACGTTTCTGATGTTGGGATCAACATATTCTGCGGGGTGATCTTTAAGGATGTCTGCGCTGTAAGCTAACCATATATCATTTTGGATCGCTTGATTTGCCGCAGAGAGGAGTTCCTTGGAATCCCTGGGAGACATGCTTTGTGTATAGGGCGTAATTTTTGTAACACGGGCAATAACGCGGTTGATGTTATCAGCAGTTTTACCGTGAACAACATTGTCCACGCGCGATTCAAATATACGCATAGTGACTGCGCCGCTAATAATAGGGGTCTGCACTTCTCGGCTCAGGACTGCGCTTGTGTTAATTGTGCCTTTTTCAAAGCTCTCTGAGATATCTTTGAAGCTTTCACCCGCACGTGCGCGTTCACTAAGATCGGTTGTTAAAATCGTAAGAGCTTTATCGGCTTCGATGAAATGCCAATCAGCAAGGACTTGTTCGCGTATATCTTCGAACGGTATGCGCTTAGATTCGATAATTTCATCAACCCTAACCGAACTATACCCCTTGGCGCTTGTTTCTATGAAATTACCCTCGGGCCCAACTTCTGCCGTGAATATTTCCGTTAAGATTTTTTCGTCCTCAACAAGGCTTGTAAAATCACTTGCGCTTGAAAGCTTTATTCCGTCCTGATTTAGCCCAATGCGCGAGATATAATCATAACTTGCCACAGGTATGCCGTGGTTTTTACCGACCGTTTCTAACGGTAGGCCATCTTCCAAGCTGACCTCAGCGGCATCAATGATTTCATAAACCATTTTTTTTGCGCGCTGCTCTCTTAACTCTTGGGCAATCGTGGGGCTTTCCGTTTTAAGATCGGGGATAACTGCAGGTGTAATGCCCGTTAGCTGCACAGTATACCAATTTCCAAGCGCGCCTTCTACCGTGCGTACTTCACCCTTTTTCATTTCAAAAGCAGCTTCTCCAGAGTTTGGATCTGTCGCGCCTGTGACGAGAACATCTGTGAAAACTTCGGGAGTTTCGGCGCCCAAACTTGCCGCAGCGTCTTCCGCGCTTTGGCCGCTTGTTAGGGCCGCCGTAAGTTTGTCGGCGGTTTCTTTGTCTGGGCTCATGACCGTGATTAGAGAGCGCGTTTCAATACTGCCAAGTTTCTTGATTTTAATTTTGTAATCAAACTGTTTTTTGATGTCTTCGTCGCTAATATCAATGTCGCGGAGCAGGTCTGCGGTTTCAAGCCGCAAGACCGTAAAACGACGGTATTCTGGTGCAGTATAACGCGCAGCATTTTCCTCTATAAAAGCCTTTAGCTCTTCATCGCTCGGATCTTCTGGCTTGGTTAAGGCTTCTGACGTTACAAATAGAAAGTCCACATTCCTTTGTTCTTTCATATAATTGAAATAGTTTGTAACGTAGGGACGCGGCACAACGATGCCTGTGCCAAGTGTGCTCATGGATTGTTCAGAGCGCAGCGCATTGCGCACTTGTTCTTCATACTGTTTTTGCGGCATTTTATCGTCACGGTTATATAAATAAGATCTTAGTTTTTGCTCGTCAAACTCTCCAGTTAGCGCGTCATTGTAAACTTCCAAGCTTTTTACAAATTCAAGCGCATCCTTATTGTTGACCTCAAGGTCAAGGCTATCTGCGTCAAGCTCTATCAATTTGTTAGTAATAAGGCTTTGTAGAACCTCTCTATGCAGGCCTTGCCCATAGGCTTGCTCAACTGTCATTCGTTCTGACGCTTCTTTGTTCCGTTCTTGAAGCTTGGTTCTGAACAAACGGTCAAATTCATATAGGTCGACTTTGTCTTTTCCAACGGTTGCCGCAGCGTTACGCGTAGGCGCGGTAAACACGTCCGCCATGCCCATACCGATCATGGCGAGCACCAATAAGCCGATAAGTGCGCTAATCAAAATTGCTTTAATTGACCCGCTTGACGATTTTGACATGTTTTTTCCTTTTACATTGGCGGCGGACAATACCTATATAGGGGGTAGGGGGCAAGTCAGGTTTGATGTATAATACTGTAAAAAGAGCGAAAAATGAAAACACTTATTGCTGCGAACTGGAAAATGAACGGAAGTTTGGAATGGACGGGCAAGCCAGCGGCCTTTGCCGCGGCTTACCAGCCTAAACAACAAGGCGCAGAGATACTTATTTGCCCGCCGTCATATTTGATTCCCTCACTGGCTAAGGCGTGCGTGGGGCTGGATATTAGCGTTGGAGCCCAGAACTGCCATTTTGCACAAAGCGGTGCATTTACTGGCGAGATGAGCGCGGCCATGGTCAAAGATGCAGGCGGTACTTATGTGATTCTAGGGCATTCTGAACGGCGCGCAATTTTTGGTGAAACTGATCACGACGTCGTTCAAAAAGCTGTGGCCGTGCAAGAAGCAGGGCTTTGCCCGATTATTTGCGTAGGAGAGAGCCTGGAGCAGCGCGAGGCGGGACAGGCCGACGAAGTGGTCGGCGAGCAATTGCGCCACTCTACGCCTACATCTATCATTGGCGGGCAGAAAGGCGTGCAAAACCTTGTCATTGCGTATGAACCCGTATGGGCTATCGGGACAGGCCTTGTGCCTAGCCTTGAGGATATTGCGGCCATGCACGACCATATTCGCGGGACGCTTGCGGCGCGGTTTGGCGAGAAAACTGCGCAGTCTATCCGTATTCTTTACGGCGGCTCAGTGAAACCAAGTAATGCACGCGACATTTTAGCGCTTGGCGATGTAAATGGCGCGCTTATTGGCGGGGCCGGACTTGATATGGAAAGTCTAGCGGCTATTGCGATGGCGGTATAGATAAAACGCATATAGATAAAACGCATATAGATAAAACAATGACTCGGTGCTTGTAATTGGGGATGTGCGCCCAATATAAACTGTTACAAATGCTGAAAAACAGGCTGGTAATTTCGCGCGGTGTCATGTAAACCCCGCCAATATTCAACCGTATCCCGTGTTTGCGCCAGCAACCAAGGGAAACATAACAAGAGGCGAGTATCTGCCGTTGGCGGATATAGGAACTGAAAATGGCAAATGTATTGCTTATCGTATTGCTGATTATAAGTATCATCCTTACTGGCCTTATCCTTATTCAGCGCTCTGAAGGTGGCGCGCTAGGTATCGGTGGCGGTGGCGGCGGCGGTGGGGGCGGTCTTATGTCAGGTCGCGGCACAGCCAATATGGTGACTAAGCTTACTACTATTTTCGGCATCGCTTTTATGACCGTATGTGTTCTGATTTCCATTTCGTTTAATTATCAAGATCAAGACGGGTCAATATTTGATGCAAGTAAAGCGCAGCAAGGTATCGTGACAGACCAAGACGGCACCGTAAAAGAACAAGAAACTGAAAATCCCCCCTTGAACTCGGACGTAGATACAGGCAATGATGCGACCCCGTTGGCAGAAGATTCTAATTCAGAAGAATCAGACGCAAAACCACAAGATAAACCTCAGGAAGACCCGCAAGATTAATTTAATCTGCCTGTTTTTCTGTTTTTAGGAATAACGGGAATGCCTGATAAAAGTAAGCCAAGATATATATTCATCACTGGTGGTGTTGTGTCCTCCCTTGGTAAAGGGCTGGCCTCAGCGTCATTGGGTGCATTGTTGCAAGCACGCGGTTATAAAGTGCGCCTACGCAAACTTGATCCGTATCTAAATGTCGATCCTGGTACAATGTCGCCTTATCAGCATGGCGAGTGTTATGTCACCGATGACGGGGCGGAAACCGACCTCGATCTTGGTCACTATGAGCGCTTTACGGGCGTGTCAGCGCACCAAAATGACAATATTACTACGGGCCGTGTCTATTCCAATATTATTGAAAAAGAACGGCGTGGCGACTATTTGGGCGCAACTGTGCAAGTTATTCCGCATGTCACTAATGAGCTTAAAAATTTCGTTCTATCTGACGCGGGCGATGTAGATTTCGTACTTTGCGAAGTGGGCGGCACTGTCGGCGATATTGAAGGCCTGCCATTTTTCGAAGCCCTACGCCAGCTCGGCCAAGAGCTGGGGCGCGAACAAGTGCTGTTTATGCATGTGACCTTGCTGCCCTATATTGCAGCGGCGGGCGAAGTAAAAACTAAGCCGACCCAGCATAGCGTTAAAGAGCTTCGCTCTATCGGTATTCAGCCAGATATTTTGCTGTGCCGTGCAGATCGACCCATAGATGATAGCAATATCAAAAAGATAGCGCGTTTTTGTAATGTGAGAGAAAGCGCTGTCATACAAGGGCTTGATGCGCGCTCTATCTATGATGTGCCGCTAGCTTATCACAAAGAAGGTCTCGACGCGGAGGTGTTACGGCACTTTCAGATGGAGATTGACGAGGACGTGGATCTAAGCCGTTGGAAAGGCATTTCGGAAACACTTCATAACCCTGACGGCGAAGTAAATATCGCTGTGGTGGGTAAATACACCGTGCTGCCCGATGCCTATAAATCCATCACCGAAGCTTTGGTGCATGGCGGCATCGCTAACCGCGTTAAGGTCAATATTAAATGGATCGAAAGCGAAGCCTTTGAAAAAGGCGAGGGCGATGTTTTGGCAGGCATGGACGGTATTTTAGTGCCTGGCGGCTTTGGCGAGCGCGGCGCTGAGGGTAAAATTTTAGCAGTGAAATACGCGCGCGAGCGAGACGTTCCGTATTTTGGTATTTGCTTTGGTATGCAAATGGCGGTGGTTGAGGCGGCGCGTAATCTAGCGGGACTTGAGAACGCGAATTCCACCGAGTTTGGCGAAACCGATACGCCAGTCATCGGTCTGATGACTGAATGGACCCAAGGCAATGAAAAGCAAACCCGCGATAAGAACACCGATCTTGGCGGCACGATGCGGCTAGGTTCATATCCCGCTGTGCTTACGAAAGACAGCCTTGTGGCGCAAATGTATGGCAGTACTAATATCGATGAACGGCACCGTCACCGCTACGAGGTAAACATAGATTACAAGGACAAACTCGAAGCCTGCGGCCTGAAATTCTCTGGTATGTCGCCCGATGGCATCCTGCCTGAAATCGTAGAAATTCCAGATCACCCTTGGTTTATCGGCGTGCAATACCACCCCGAGCTTAAATCCAGACCGTTCAATCCGCACCCATTATTCGCGGGCTTTGTAGCCGCAGCGCTTAAGCAAAGCCGCTTGGTTTAGGCATGCCTGCCTAAAGGTATTGTGGGAAATTACCATTTAGGCTATCTTCGATTTTGGAGGTGTCAAATGAAGAGGTTTGTCTTTGTACTGATTATGTTTGTTTGGGGCGCAGCAAATGCGTCTGCATCACAACTTAGTGACGCCAAAAGCATGTGCGCTGATGGAAATATGAATGAGTGTAACCGCGCCGGCAATCTTTATGAGATTGGTGTAGGCGTGGAAAAAGATGGAGGCAAAGCCAGCATATACTATGAAAAAGCATGCAACGGTGGTAGCGCTGAAGGATGTGGTTCTCTTGGTTTACAGTATTGGTATGGTTTTGATGTTGAAAAAGATATGGTCAAAGCCAACAGACTTCTTCTAAAATCTTGTACGGGCGACGTGGCCTTATCATGCACATCGTTAGGTGTAATATATGCGGAAGGTAATGGTGTAGAAAAAGATTACGAAATAACCGCTAGTTTCTATGAACGAGCCTGTTCTCTCGAAGCGTCTTTAGGCTGCCTCTTTCTTGGCAGGCTTTATTTGGAAGGCACGGGCGTAGAGAAAAGCGAGGCGCAGGCTGGCAAATATCTGAAGAGAGCTTGTAGCAGCAATACTCTTACTAGCTGTGAGGAATATGCACAGTTAGGTGATAAATAGAAATATATAGCTTAACCCGTGACTAACCATTCAAGGTGAAATTGCGGGTAAGATTGGTATAATCATTGTAGCCTTCCCTATCAATTGGGAAGTGGATGATAGAATGAAACCTCATAATAAACTTGTGTACGGCCTCTGCGCCACGATATTTTTTAGTCTTAGCGCGGGAGGGCTGAACGCCCAGGCCCAAACTTGCGACAATAACCCAACTGTGCAAACCACGCTAGATTGCGCCGAATTACGCGGCGCAGTGCTGTACTCTGTACGTCACAAACACCAAAGCGTTCGCTTGCCTATAATCGGTAACCGTGCCCTACATTCGCAGCAAACGCACAGCGCCAATGCGGTCTATAAAGATTTCCTTCATTGGACAGCCGTGCGCGACCGCGTTACCATTGGCAATCTATTATCAGAGTCAAAGCGTAATTCGTTCGATCCATATTCCCCCGCGAGCGAAGGATACACCGTCGCGTGGCTCAATATCCCATCCGTAGACATGGACGCCTATTATGATGAGTTTTGGGCAGAGCGTTCTGGGCAATCTGGGCAAGTTATTATGACTTATCAGTCCACAGGTTCAAATCAAACGGCGCTAAGGGATTAAGCGGCAAGTCAGTTCCTGACTATTACCATATATTTCAAATATTACCAAATATTCATTAAACTTCTTTGCCCGTTTCTAGCGAACTCATGTACCATTAGGACAAATGTCGTTAGAGGGAATTTATGACTATCAAAAATTTATGCGTCGCTACATTATTAGCTTCAACTATTCTTGCGGGCTGCGGACAGAAAAACGCGGACGTAAACCCTGCGCAAGCTAAGCAGGGCACAAAGGCCGCTGCCACAACCGAAGTTAAATACGAAAAATATACGCTCGATAACGGCCTTGACGTTATTTTGCATGTCGACCGCTCCGACCCTATTGTTGCGATTAACCTGGCCGTACATGTTGGCTCTAGCCGCGAGCTGCCAGGGCGGACGGGTTTCGCGCATTTGTTTGAGCATCTCTTATTCCTGGATTCCGAAAATCTTGGGTTTGGCGGGCTTGACGAAATGAACACCCGCATTGGCGGCGAGGGCACGAACGGCTTTACCACCAACGACATGACCCAATATTTCCAAGCCGTCCCCAAAGACGCGCTAGAGAAAGTCATATGGGCCGAGGCTGATAAAATCGGCTATTTCATCAACACGGTCACCCAACCTGTCATCGACAAAGAAAAGCAAGTGGTCAAAAACGAAAAACGTCAACGCGTTGATAATCAACCTTATGGCCACCGCTGGTATATTATCGGCAAAGCATTATACGGCGAAGATCATCCCTATAACTGGCAGGTCATAGGCTCGCTCGAAGACCTCGACGCGGCGACATTAGCGGACGTAAAGAACTTTTACAAAAAATGGTATGTACCTAATAATGTGACGGTTACGCTGACAGGCGATTTTGATGTTGCGCAAGCTAAGGTTTGGATTGATCAATATTTTGGTGAAATCCCGCGCGGCGAAGACGTTGCAGATATTAAACCAATGCCATCAGGTATTACTAACACGGTTTCGCTATATTACGAAGACAATTTTGCCACGACCCCTGAAATGGGCATGATCTGGCCAACGGTCGAGCAATACCACCCTGATAGTTACGCGCTGGCCGTTCTGGCCACATATCTGGGCGACGGTAAACGCGCACCGTTTAACGAGGTGATGATAGACG
>Ga0209633_10001865_pt1 | contig 21049 bp, 29 predicted proteins | sample Cruoilmetagenom1_FD_187290 | JGI IMG/M metagenome (GOLD analysis project Ga0209633, IMG submission 187290) | Oil polluted marine microbial communities from Coal Oil Point, Santa Barbara, California, USA - Sample 1 (SPAdes) (version 2) | ecosystem: Environmental > Aquatic > Marine > Oil seeps ... | reverse complement strand
AGATAAATCATAGACCAAGAAAAAGTTTGGGATTTAAAACTCCATTTGAAGTGTTTATGAAAGCATTTTCAAAGAAAATGGCAGCATAATTTAGGTGTAAAAATTGCGGTTATTGTTTGAATTGGCGTTATCTTGATATTGGATTTAATACTGGGATGAGACCTGAAGAGATACTTGCACTTAAATTTACAGATATAAAAGATGGTTTCTGTAAAATTCAAAGAGCTAAAACAGATGGAGAGATTCATACAACTAAAACTCAAGCAAGTAAAAGAACAGTGCCTTTTAGTGTTGACCTTTCTTATTTAGAAAGAAAATCGTGTTATTTATTTCCTAATATAAATGATGTAAGCTACTTTAGAAGACAATGGCTAAATTTACTTAAAAAATGTTCTATAGAACAAAGAGGTATTTATAATACAAGGCATACTTTTGCAACCCATCTTTTAAAAGAGAATATTGTATCTGCTTCAGAATTAAGTGGATTACTAGGTCATACTAAAGTTTCTACTACATTGAAACATTATGCATCAGTGATTGACTCGCATAGTATAGAAATTGAAAATAAATTAAAGAGTTTGTGTTACAAAAGTGTGACCGTAACAAAATTTCAAGTTTTATGAAGTCTCTCTAAAGCCTGTAAATACTTGGTGTTCGAGATTGGATTTGAACCAACGACCACTTCGATGTCAACGAAGGACTCTACCCCTGAGCTACCCGAACTTTTTGAAAAGTTCGGAATTATACACTTATTTTAATTTATATTGTTTTAAACTATAAAAAACAACAGGGATAACAAAAAGTGTCAAAAATGCAGAACTCGTCATCCCACCTATCATAGGAATAGCAGTAGCACGCATAATTGGAGTGATAACATAAATTCATACACAGAAATTAAACAATTTTGAGTTAAAATAAAACAATAAGGATTACAATGAGAATAAGTAAATATGGTAAAGAGTTTAGAGACTCAACAGTGCAATTAATTTTGAATAATAATGAAAGTGTCATTAAGGTTGCAAGTGATTTAGATATAAATTCAAAGACATTATATCATTGGGTTAAAATGTATAAAAAAGAGCATAATATTCCAAGTAAAACGATACAATCATCATATTACCATTGGATAAAAGCTGGTTGTATTATTAAAAAAGTAAAAATGAAACGAAGATATAAAAATACAACTGATTCAAATCATAATTTACCAATAGCACCAAATATTTTAAATAGAGATTTTTATGCTTCAAATCCAGATGAAAAATGGGTTGGTAATATTATATGAGACTGTAAAGTGTCTGAATTTAAGTTATCACTCCATTACTTTTTGTCTATATAATTCAGCCAATGCTATTGAAAACTCTTCTTTATATTGTTTATAACTCAAACTATTGTTTTTCATAAATGATTTTAAATTTTCTTTGAGTATCTTTGTTTTTGTAATAGATTTTAATAATTTATACATATAAATATTTATCTCCCTATACACTACTTCATGTAATTTATAATCATAATACCCTAAGATATAAGTTTTCTGTTTTTCTTCTAAATTCATATTTAAAAAATTATATTTATATTTTTGAAGTATCACTTTGTTTGAAAGTCTATAATGATTTTTTAGAGAAAATTTTTCTAGTTGTTTCTTGGACTTTTTTTGCATAAAAAGATATAATTCACTATATTCAAAATAGAGTAGTTCATCTCTATATTCTAAACTGCTAAATAACAGTGATGACTTTATAAACTTTCTATATTCATTTGAAACCTTCCATACAAAAGGAGATAATGCACTTGTTTGGATAAATTCATATATTGATAATTCAAACTCATTTTCTAGATGATTTTGTTGCACCATTTGATAAAAAAGGGGATAAGAACCACTAATTACATCAAAAAAATTGTTATATACAAGATATTTATATACTCCAATAGAGTTTTTTTCTACAACTTTTTTCCCTGTAATTTGCTCTATAAAGTCTTTTTGTAGATTATGCTCTTTCACAGCTTTTTCTTTTATTGTATATTTTTTTCATTTTCTTGTACTCTTTTTCCATCACTTGTAATTGTGGAATATTATTATCTCTTTCAATCATTGGGGATACATCTATTTTATCTAAAGTATATTTTAAAAGTTCCCAAGTATCACAGTTCACTTTTGTTCCATGTGAGTCTATAAGTATCTGTACATTATCATCAAAATAATGTCCCGCTATATGTATATAAGATACTTTGTCTAAATCAAGACTTTTGATAAACTTTTTTGCATTATACCTATGATTGATACTATTTACGTATACATTATTCAGATCCAAAAGAAGTTTTGCTCCACTTTTATAGAGTAACTCATTGATAAAGTCACTTTCGCTTAATTCAGATTCCAAAGCATGATAATATGTCGCATTTTCTATAGAGATATTTCTTCCCAAAAAGTCTTCTGTATATTTAATATTGTCACTTAATATATCTATCATTTTATAAGTAAGTGGTACAGGAAGTAGTTCATGTAATTGCAAGTTATCAAATGAAGAGTAACTTATATGTTCAGAATAATATTTAATATCATATCTATCTAAAAGATTCTTTAGTTTTTTAAGATATTGTTTATTTGGTCTTGTATTTGCACCCAAAGAAAGAGAAACACCATGTGCTACAAGTGATGCAGAGTTTGCTATTTGTTCAAATTTTTCTTGATACCAAATAGGTATATCTATCCAGTTTTCAGGAGTTATTTCCCACCAGTCAGGCAAGAAAGAGTTCTTTTTGAAATCAATTTCATCAAAAAACTCTCTTCTTAAACCTAAACCACAACCACTAATATTTTTCATAACTTAGGTTATGATCCACATTTTCCTGAAGCAGCTTTTTCAGATTTAACTTTTTTCATCTCTTCTTGAGCTGACGCACCACATTTTCCAGTACCACATTTACTTGCTCCACAAGATGATGATTTCATTTTTTCTGTAGATTTTTTTGATTCAGATGGTTTTTGTTTCATCTCATTATCTTTAGGTGCATTTGAACCACAAGATCCTGCTCCACATTTTCCAGCACCACACCCAGCCGCAAAAGATGCTGTACTTGTAGAGACAATTGCTCCTAAAAGAGCTCCTACTAATTTTGTTTTTTTACTCATAACTATTTCCTCTTTGTATAATGTACCTGTCCACTTTATCCTTAATATGTAGTAACTGTGTAAGAACTTAGATGAAATATTTACTTATCTCATCTTTGGTAGATAATTTTTGAGTTTTAAGAGTAAATTCTTCATCGCCATCTTCAAATACAACTGAATAACTTTTATCAACTTCTGTTTTCCCATAAGTTACAATAAAACTTGCTGCTAATTCTTTATCCGATTGGCTTGCTTTTTTTTCAAGTAAACTTAAAGGTCCAACAGCATCTGTAATTCTTACTTTATAGTATTTTTTACTTATTGTATTGTTTAATTTTTCATTATCCTCTTGATGTCGTCCAACAATAAGTTTTGCACCATCAGGAAGTCGTAAATGTCTCCCCGCTTTTAAAGTATCTATATCGTCAACTTCTAAAGTATCATGATCAACAAAATCTTGAAGTCTCTTACTAAACTGAATATCTGTAAGTAAACACCCACCACCTGGTGATTCAAAATCTTCCAATCCTATCTCTTTTGCCAAATCTAGTTGTCTTTGTCTATTTCTACCATTGATATCAAGAAGTTTTTCTCTATCTATCCAACCTTCTATTTCTGGTTTAGATGGCTCTAAAAGTTTTGCACATAATGGACGAATAATTAAATCATCATAATTACTCAATGTCTTTACATTTTCCATAGCTTCTTTTCTTTGAGACATAGGTCGTTGCCCCATAACTTCACCACTTATCATAAAACTAGCACCATATTTTTCAAGTAATTGCCCAGTATATCTAAACATAAAACCATGACAATCTATACAAGGATTAAAATTTTTTCCATACCCATATTTAGGGTCAAATAATACCTCGTCTAAGTATAATTCTCGTAAATCAAGAATTTCTAGTTTTACACCTATTTGATCACACATATTTTGCATATGATCTTTTCTATCTGATGTTGAACCAAATCCTATATTTATATTTACTGCTATTACCTCTATACCTTGATCTGCTACAAGCTTCATAGCCAATGTAGAATCTAAACCACCACTAAAAAGTGCTAATGCTTTCATTCATATCCTCTTTTATTTTATTAATCTCATTGGGTTTATATATTTACTATCTTTTGTCGCTTGGAACTCTAAAGTATCGCTTACTCTACCTACAACATATCCTTTAGGTATCCATTTCCCAACTTTTAATGTGGGAGATATTTGATCAAGATGTGAATAGATAGTATGAAGACTATTACTATGTTTTACAATAACAACATTTGCCAAAAGCCCAGAATTTTGTTTTGCATAAACAATTTGTCCTTTAAAGACACTCAATACTTTTGCATTTGGTATTTTAGTTTTTAAAGATACTGATTCATTAAAAAGTTCCATTTTATACACATCATCATAATATTTTCCAAACTTTTTTACTACTTTATAAGATTTAAGTGGTGCAATTGTTTTTACACCATTGTATTTTGATATTTTTATCCCTTTGGCAGAAGAACCTATTTTTCGCACCTCTACATTTATATCATTTTCTAATTCTTTTTTCTTTTTAAATTTTATCTGTTTTGTTTTTTCTGCAGGTATATCCACATCTTTTTTTACACTTTTTTTCAATTTTGCTAATTTCGCTTGTTTTGCTACCTCTGCTTTTTTTCTAGCAGCTTCTTTTCTTCTTTCTAATGCTTTTGCTTTTTTAATTCTCAGCTCTTCTTTTTTAATCTCCTCTTTTTTAAGGATATTTAAACTTCCAAGTAAATCAGTAATTTTATTTTGTTTATTCACTATTTGCTGTAAATTTTGTTGATATTTTTTATGCTGTTTTTTTAAGTTTTCTAGCTTTTTTTCATATGTTAACTCTAAGTCTTTATAGCGTTCTTTTACTTTGCCTTGTTCTTCAAGGTATTTATTTAAATCATTAATTCTTTTTTCATTTTCTCTTATATGATTGTTTACTTTTAGATAATTTATATTGATATCCAAAATCTCTTGTCGATTGTTATCAAATACTAAAGTATACACCTCTTTCCCTATTACATCTTTTAGAGATTCTTTATTGGCTTGTTCTATTCCCATACTCATTGCATATCGTTCAATTACAAAATCAACAACATCTTTTTCAATTTTTTCTCTTATTTTTGTCAATTTTCCTGATTCTTTTTGAAGTTTTTCCACTCTTTTTTTTGCACTTGAAAGTTTCATCTTATTTAATATTAGTTGGGTATTTGTTGAATCTAAAACAGAAACTATTTTTTTGTAAGCTTCCTCTTCTTCATTTATTTTCTTTGCTAATGATGAAATATTATTATTAATATTTTTCTTTTTTGAAGCAATATCTTTAAATTCTTTTTTATTATTATTGATTTTTTTTTCAATATCTTTTACAGAAGCTTCTACAAAGAAAAATAATAAAAAAAAGAAAAGGAGTATTTTCATCATTACTTTGATTTATATTGGATTAATAATCCAAAAAAAGTTATAAATGGAATTATAAATGAGAGTAAAAATATTTGAAAAATTTCAAACTCAAGATGAATAATTTTAGGCATAATTGATATTATCTCAGGTTGCACAAAAAAACTGATATTATTAACAACAACAATAAGTAGTGAAATAACAACAATACTTGAAACAATTGCACTTAATATAATTGTTTTAACAATTGGTTTTGAACTGTACATAAGTGAGCCACCATGGAGTTGAATAATAGATATTCGTTCATTATGTTCAAAAAACCATATCTTAATCTGTTTTGAAAGCAGAAGTAATGAAAGAGCTAAAACAACTACAAAGAGTATAAATACAATATCTTGAATGAGTACAAGAAGTGAATAAATCTGATTATGATCAGTTGAAAAAGTTTCAACTCTTTTTATATTTGTCATCTGCTTTAACTCTTTTTTTATTTGAGCTAATTTTCTTGTAGTTGGAAACTCTTCTAAATGTATTTTATAAAAATATGGTAGTTTTTTATTCAATAAGTCCAATGATGAACTCGATAAATTTTCTTTCACACCTTCAATGATTTTTGTTCTACTTAAAGCTTCTATATCTTTTACTTTAATATCAGCTAAAGAATCAATATCTATAAAAGGGGTATTTGTAATAACAACGATTGCATAATCATTTGCAATACTATTTTTATAACTATCTACAACTTTATCAACAAGTAAATAAATAGAAAATATAAACAACATAATAATCAAAGGGAAAGTAAAAGATAAAAATGACTTAAGAAGCTTCATAAACAACTCCATCATCTATATTAAATCTTCTATACTTTACACCCAAATCTGTTGGTATTCTATGAGTTACAACAACTACCGTAATTCCCAGTATCTCATTTGCATTTTTTAATAATTTCCATATTACATCAGAAGAATAGTCATCAAGATTTCCTGTTGGTTCATCTGCAAATATTATACTTGGATTGTGAGCCAAAGCTCTAGCAACAGCAACTCTCTGTTGCTCTCCACCACTTAACTCTTCAGGATATGCACCAACTTTATGGCTGAGTTTTACATGCTTAAGAAGTTTTTTAACTTGATTTTTACAAATTATATCATCATAGTTATGGACTTTTAAAGGGAGCATTATATTATCTTCAATTGTATAATTTTTAATAAGTTTATAGTCTTGAAACACAATTCCTAAATCTTTTCGTAAAGTAAGCAATTTATTATAATTCTTTTTTGACAAATCAGTTTTATTTACAAGGAGATGTCCTGATTTAACATAAAGTTCTCCGTAGAAAGCTTTCAAAAGTGTAGATTTTCCACTTCCACTAGAACCACTAATAAAAATAAAGTCTTTTGGTTTTATATTAAAATTAGCATTTTCAATAATATTTTTATTATTGTCGTAAGATAAAGTAATATTATTTGCTAATATCATTTAAAAATCTCCAATATTGTTTTATGTGCTTCCAAGTTCGCTCTTGTGATAATAGGATCTCCTTGAAAATATCTCATATTTCCATTTTCCAAAAGAAGATACTTAGCAACTGGTCTGTCAAAACTTCCAAAAGTCACTTTTATAAGTAATCCACTTATACCATTATCTTCAATATCATAAATAGATTCAAAATGTACTAAATAGTCTTCTTTAATTACTGCTTTTGTAATAATTTTTGATTTTAAATCTTCTTTCTCATACACAATAGGAAAATTAAAATCACCTTCTAAAACTACCTCTGGAGATTTCTCTTTTGCTTCTATTTTAACATCCCAGATAGTTTTTTCTTCTCTTTTCCATCTTGCTTCATATTTACTTGTTACATCTAAATCTTGATTTGTTAATATCTCATGCTTATACTCTTGAAAGTGTTCTAAAAGTGAAGTAGAATATTCAAAATAATTAGGACTATCAGTTCTAAGTTCCAAAGTACCATCAACTTTTAAAACTCGCATACACTCTTCAATAAATTCAACACTCATAACTCGTCTATGAGGCTTTTTATCCCAAGGAACGGGAAAATGTACAAAAACTTTCCCTACACTATTTGATTTTAAAAACTCTAAAAATAATCGTGCATCATAATTTATCACTAAAATATTTTCTATATTTTGTAACTTAACTTGTTTTAAAACTTGTTCTATTGATGGGTAATGTATCTCTAAACCTATGATAATTTTATCTGGATTCATTTTTGCTTGATGCAAAAGGTGAACACCACTTCCAAAACCAACCTCTACATAAATCTCTTTATTCGTTTGAAACTCTTCAACAAAATAATTAATATCTTTTAGATACCCATCTTCTGGTTTTACTTTATTGTACATTGAGTTTACATTTGAAAAAAGCACTTCTGCATTTGCAACTTTTTCATAATCATTCAATGCAGTTTTCATTAAATCAACGGGAGTTAATCTAGTTGAACTATCAAGTTTTACTAAATCATTTCCATTTTTTACAACTTTTGTGAGCAAAAATTCTTTATTATTGTATACTACACAAATCTTTTTATCATATTCACAAGTGGCGATAAACTTAAAGTGTCCATCATTACTTGTTTGTATATTATCGTGAGGTTTAAATAACAGGTGTGGCATTAATCTGCTGTTACCTCATTTGCCAATTTTGGTAATAGTGTAAATACTTTTGCAGTTTTATCTGAAAGTAGTCCATAAGCATCAATCGCTTGTAACGAATAACTATATTCTACACCTCTTACAACATCTGGATCTTCAAACCTTAACCCTTTTACATTTGGGATAAGTCTCTCTTTTGATGATACAAAAGATGTTTTTGTTGTTTTGTAAATATTATATGAAACTGTTCTATCATCTGTTGAAAGCCAGTTTAATATCACTTTGTTCCCTTGTATTTGAGATAAAGTTATTTGTGGTACATTTGGTTTTGATAAAGTTGATCCCATTGTTGGACTTACTTGTTTAATATCACTCTCTAAACCATCTTTGTCTACTGTTGTGATTTTATAAAAATATATCTCACCATCTTCTTGAATTATATCATCAAATCTATTGTGATCAACTCTAGCCTTAGCCATCTTACTAAAAAAACCATTTGCACTTGATGCTCTATAAATATTGTATTCAACAACATCTTCTGTTTTTGATTTTCCCCATGAAAGCTGTATTTTTTTTGGTAAATCTCGTGTTGCTTCTAATTTTGATATTTGCATTGGCAAAGGTTTTGTTGTTGCACTTACTATTGCACTTGGACTTGATACTATATCATCAAATGTTTCTACTAAAACACGATACATATAGATTTCATTGTCTCCTAAATCATCATCAATATACTCTACATTGTATCTATCATCAATCTCTACTAGTTTTTTCCATTTTGATTTTACTGGTGTTGTTTTTTCTATTATATATTTTGCAACTCTAGGATTACTATGAGGTCGCCATAAAATTTTAATTTGTCTTGGTAATTCACTAATTGCTTGGATAAAACTTACTGATTCTAGAACTGGAAGTGTTGTAACTTCTACTGTATTACTTGCTTGAGATTCCATATCATTGTTTGTAAACATTGATATTTTATAAGCATACTTACTATTCGCCATCAAGTCTTTATCAAGATAATGTGTTGCATATTTATTTTTAACAGTTGCAACTCTTTGAAACTTTCCACCTTTTTGCACATCTGCACGTATGATATAATATCCCTCAACATTTGCTACATCTATAGCTTTCCACTCTAACGCTACTGCATTTATATCTGGAATAGTTCGAATACTAGTAGCTTCAACTACTGGTAAGCTTTCATTTATTTTTGGTTTTATTGGTGTTGTTAACTGTTGCTCACATCCACTAATTAATAGTACTAAACCTACTAACAACAAACTCTTGACAAATCTTCCCATCATTCTCTTCCTTATTAAAGTTTTTATTATAAAATTCTTGTATATCTTCTGGTAAACCTGTAGTAAAATTCATATCAACACTAGTTATTGGATGTTGTAAATATAAACTAAAGGCATGTAAATAAACTCTTTTAAATTTATCTAAATTTCCCTTAAAACCATATAACTCATCACCTAAAATATGTCTTTGTAAAGATTCTAAGTGAACTCTAATTTGGTGTGTTCTACCTGTGTATAATTTTGCCGCTATTAATTCATACTTATTGTTCTGGCTTGGTGCTAATTTTGCAAATGAAGTTTTTGCATTTTTTCCACCTTCAACTATACCCATTTTTAGTCTGTTGTGTGGGTTTCTTGCTATTGGTTTATCTACTGTTATATCCTCTTTTAAAGGCAAATCAGTGATAGCTAAATAGTATCGACCCATAGTTTTTGTTTCTAGTTGACGTGAAAGTTTTTCATGTGCTTCATTTGTTTTTGCTATTACTAAAAGACCGCTTGTTCCTTTGTCTATTCTATGAACTATCCCATGTCTTTCCTCTCCACTAATTGTAGAAAGTGAAATATTCTTTTTCTTTAACCAATCTACAAGCGTCGCTTCATGAACACTTGGAGCTCCATGTACGATTACTCCTGAGGGTTTATTTATAACCATAAAATATTCATCTTCAAAAACTATCTCAATATCAAAATCCACTTCTAGAGCTTCCTCTTTGACAACTTCTGGAAATTCTACAGTAACTTCTTGCCCTACTTGCAGTTTTAGTCCACTTTTTGCTTTTTGTTTATTTTGAACTTGAACAAAACCTTTTTTGATAAGTTGTTCTATTTGGTTTCTTGAAACATTGAGTTGCTCAGATAAAAAGAGATCAAGTCTAATCTCTTTAGTTGGTATAAATTGCTTGCTGTTCATAATATTGATTTGACCTTTGAAATAATTTTGTATTGTACTGTATAATTACAAAAAATCAAATCAATGAATATTTGAGTATAAAAATTTAGAAAAGTTAATGTTTTACTTTTATATTCTTTACTTTTATATTTTTAATAAAAGCCATAATTTTAGCAATTTTCGACTCTTCTTCTTTAATAGTTTTTTCACCACCAAGTTTAAATATATCAAGCTTTTTATCAAGGTAACCTGTATTTAAATTTCCAGCTATAAAATCTATATCTCTTACTATTTGCCTATGAAGACCTATATTTGTAGGAAAACCTTCTATATAGAATTCATCTAAAGCTCTTTTTGCTTTTTTCACTGCACCTTCCCAATCCAATGACCAAACGATTAGTTTCCCTATCATTGAGTCGTAGTTTGATGGTATTTTATATCCAGCATAGAGTGCTGAATCAAGTCGAACACCGGGACCTCCTGGAGTTAGATATGTTTCAACAGTTCCAACTGATGGCATAAAGTTTTTTTGTGGATTTTCAGCATTTATTCTAAATTCTATTGCATATCCTCGAAAACTAATCTCCTCTTGTAAAAACTTTAGTTTATCACCTTCTGCTATTTCAATCATTCTTTGGATAATATCAACTCCACTTATGATTTCAGTTACTGGATGTTCTACTTGTACCCTTGTGTTCATCTCTATAAAATAGATAGTATCATTCTCATCAACCAAAAACTCAACAGTTCCTACACTTTCATACCCTAATTTAAACATAGCTTTTGTAGCTATTCGATAAAGCTCTTTTCTTGTTTCAGGATTCAGCCTTGGTGATGGTGCTATTTCGATAACTTTTTGATGTCTTCTTTGGATTGAACAATCTCTTTCTCCTAAATGGACAACATTTCCATACTTATCTGCCATAACTTGCACTTCAATATGTCGAGGGTTTTCAACAAATTTTTCTATAAAAACTTCCCCTCTTCCAAAATATTTTACAGATTCATTAACAGCACTATCAAATAAATCATAAAAATCTTTTGGATTTTTAACTATTCTCATACCTCTTCCACCACCACCAAAAGCAGCTTTAATTATAATAGGAAAACCAATTTGGGCAGAAATTTTTGCACCAATTTTTTTATCTTCTATTGGTTCATCCGTTCCTTCTAATACAGGTACTCCGACAGCTTTCATAGCTACTTTTGAAGCCATCTTATCCCCAAAAAGATCAATATGTTCTGGTTTTGGTCCTATAAATATAATTCCATTTTTTTCACAAGCTCTTGCAAAATCAGCATTTTCACTTAAAAATCCATATCCAGGGTGAATAGCATCACATGAAGCCTTTTTGGCAATAGATATTATCACATCATAATCCAAATATGCTTTTACAGGATCACCCATAATAGGATAACACTCATCAGCCTTTCGTACCCAAACACCTTCAACATCAACTTCTGAAAATATAGCAACACTTTTCATCTCTAACTCTTGTGTCGCTCTTATAATTCGTAAGGCTATTTCACCTCTATTTGCTATTAAAACTTTAGTTATTTTTTTCACATTGTCCCTTTTATGAAATTCTTAATTGTTTATTATTGTTTAAAAATGTGAGTATCGTATGATTTGATTTTGAGATGGTTTTTGAGATAATATCAACTTTTATTTCACTAATATCTTTAAAAAATTCTTTAAAATTAGCATACGCTTTACTGATACTAGACTTCTCCAAAAATCCAATAAGTAGTGACTCTTCACAAAATATAATTTTTTGATTTGATACTTGAAACTCTTGTGATTTGTTAATAAACTCTAAGAAACTTTTTTTTTGACTTTGTGCTATTTTGAGATAGTTCTCAATATAAATATATTTCATCTTTTATCCTTTTTTTCAAATTAATTTATAAAATTGTAATTGAATATTATGAATAGAATATGAATATTTTTTATTTATAAGCAGGTATTGCTATTGATGTATAAAAGTAAAAATAAATAGAAACTATTACTATTGCATAAAGAATAATCATTTTATTATTATTCAAAATTTTTCTCCTTTAAAATAGATAGTAAATAAAGTATAGTTTTCATATTCCCTTTTTACATCTAAAACAAAATTATGAATATTTGCAATAGATTTTACTATAGATAATCCCAGACCATTTCCACTCCCACTTCTTGCATTATCAACCCTATAAAACCTATCAAAGATATTTTTTAAATCTTCCACTTTAATCCCAACACCATAATCTTTTATTACAAGTTTTCTGCTTGTTAAGGAGATATCAATAATAGAATTTTTATGCGAATATTTCAAAGAGTTTTGTATGATATTCCCAATTAATATTTTCAATAATAAAGAATGTCCTTGAACTGTAATATTTTCAAAATGATGAAAATAAAACTTAATATTTTTTGTCTCAATAAGTTTTTTGTTTTGAGTTATCACTTCTGTGATAATATCATCTAATTCTACATCAGTAAACTGTTGTTCTATCTCTTTGTTATTGGATTTTGACAAAAAAAGTAAACTATTGATAAGTTCTTGAAGAGATTTTGTTTCCTCTAAGGTACTTTTTAAAATATCTTTATATTCATCATTTGTTCTATCTTTTCGCAAACCCAACTCTATCTCACCTCGTATGATTGTAAGTGGAGTTTTAAGTTCATGGGAGACATCATTTGAAAATCTTTTTATTTTTGAAAAAGAATCATCAAGTTTATCAAGCATAAAATTAAAAGTGATGATAAGTTCTTCTATCTCATCATTTGCACTTAATGTTGAAATACGCTTATTTAAATTATGAGACTCTATATCTTTTACTTCATCAATCGCTTTTTTTACAGGGTACAAAGAACTTTTAATAATAAAATATCCAGCTATTATAGAAAGAATTAATAATATAGGTATAAGAATCATTAAAATATCTTTTAAATGTACCATTGCAGGTTTTACTTTGTCTTTTAATGTTGTAGCAACTTCTATAGTGATATTTTCATTTTTATCACTTCTATATCGTATAACTCGTATCTCATTTTTTGTTGTAAATGATTGATATTTACCTTTATCCAAATGAACAAAGTTTTTAATATCAATTTTTGATTGATTTGAAGAGATTTTATGAAATGTTCCATTTTTATATTGATAAATAACTATAGAAAAATTTTGAATCAAAAACTCTTCATCATCAAAAGGTGTATAAAAATGTTGATTGTAGTTTATCTCATTGATTACAGTTAAAAGTTGATTGTCAACTGTTTTTATATTTTGTTTATAAAATTGTATTATAAGTATTGTTGAAAAAATAGAAAGTATTAATGTAATAACTATTGAATAATAAAAAAGCAGACGTGTTTTTATATTTTTAAGATTCATTATTTTGGCTTATTTTATAGCCCATTCCTCTTACTGTGTGTATTAGTTTCACATCATTGTCTTTGTCAATTTTTTTTCGTAATCTATAGATATACACATTGATAATATTACTAGCTGTCTCTTTATCCATATTCCATAAAGAATTATTTATCATCTCTTCTGTGACTATTTTGTTTTTATTCATCATTAAATATTCTAAAAGTATATACTCTTTTGAACTAAAAGTGATGTTTTTATTTGCTCTTTTTACCACTTTTTTATCACTATCAAGTTCTAAATCTGCTATTTTCAATATATTTGTAAGTGATTTTCCATCTCGTAGTTGTACTTTTATTCGTGCAATTAGCTCATCAAATGAAAAAGGTTTTGACATATAATCATTTGCACCACTATTAAGTCCTATAACTTTTTCCTCTATTGAACTTTTTGCCGTAAGCATTATAATTGGTGTTTTAATATCTTTTTGTCTTACTATTTTACACAAACTCACACCATCAATAACAGGCATCATCAAATCTAAAATTATCAAATCATAACTATTAGTCTCAATCAAATATAAAGCTTCTTCTCCCTCAAAACAACAATCTACAATGTAACTCTCTTCTGATAATCCTTTTGATAAAAATGAGGAGATTTTTATATCATCTTCTGCTACTAATATTTTCATACTTGAATATCCTTCAAACTTCTCTATGTAAGTATAACTTATTTGTCATAACACTTACAAGGCTACATCTGGTTTTTAGTAATTTTTTAGTTAGTGTAATTAATGTATAAGAGGAAAGGAGTGTATCGATTTTAGTTATTTTCTCTACTTACTCAAATATAGCTCTTGTATGTGTATGGTAAAATTATAATCATTAAATATGAACACAATATGAATTTTTATATAATACTTATAGTTTTAATTTCAAAGCCTATATTATAGAAGTTAATGCTACTGTTCCAAATAATTTATACAAAAGAATGAGGAAAAATAGATGATGAAAATATTAATAATTATAACTTGTACAGCAATACTACTTCTTGGAGATGTTTTAAAAATTGGTGACACTCTAAAACCATTGAGTCTTCCTGACCAATTTGACACAATACATACAATAAATACAAACGACTACGAAGTGTTTTTAGTCTCATTTTCAAAAGATACATCAAGCAAAGTAAACGATTTTTTAGAAAAAAAGGGAAATGACTTTTTAGAAAAAAATAAAGTTGTATATATCTCAAATATTCATAGTATGCCATCATTTGTTATTTCACTTTTTGCTCTACCAAAAATGAGAGACTATAAATACAAACTTATGTTAATGTATGAAGAAAATACCATATTTCCACAAAGTGATGAAACTTTAAGTGTTATCAAGTTTAAAAACAATAAAGTGAACTCTATTGAATTTATTTCAAAAGAGGAAAGTATAGAAACAATTTTTAATTAATTTTTTAGTATATTATTGAAAAAATATTTATGAAACTATTACTAAACTTTCGATAGCATTCTTCTATGGTATACTTTTTTGATAAACGGATAATTTCTCATTTTAACTTTGAACTAATTGTACTCATACTACCTTTAGCATTTTTATCACACTATCTTATTTTAGAAACAAATGAAGTACTTGCTCAAAAACAACTCATATATTTTTCTCTCTCACTTATTGCCTTTGCAATTATATTTATAATCCCTTTTAGAAATCTTACGCGATTTATACCTTTTATTTATTGGTTTGGGATACTTTTACTTCTTTTAGTTGAGTTTTTTGGGGTAACCAAACTTGGTGCTACAAGATGGATAGAGATACCTATTATACATACAACAATTCAACCATCAGAACTATTTAAACCTGCATTTTTACTTATGATAGGATTTTTAGTAGCAAATAAACCACCACCAAAAGAGGGGTATGGACTAAAAGATTTTATTTATTTTAGTTTTTATATTCTACTACCCTTTGTTCTTATCGCGAAAGAACCCGATTTAGGTACTGCTTTAGTTTTACTTTTTGTAGGATATGGTGTCTTATTTTTACTTGGTATTCATTGGAAAATTCTTGCTAGTATTGTACTTATTCTTGGAATTAGTTCCCCAATTATATATACCTATTTAATCAAAGATTATCAAAAGAAAAGAATTCATGACTTTATAAGTGAAGAGCCTAGTTATCATGTAAAACAATCACTTATTGCTATTGGTTCAGGTGGAATAATAGGAAAAGAGAAAGGTGAAGCTACTCAAACACAACTAAAATTTTTGCCTATTGCTACAAGTGATTTTATTTTTGCTTCATTTGTTGAGCGATATGGTTTTATGGGTTCTATTGGATTGGTTTTTTTGTATCTTTTGATTATTATTCATTTGTTACTCTTACATAAGCATTTTAAAAAAGATTTCCTTATTAGTGTATTTTCCTGTGGCTTAGCCCTACTTTTATTTCTAAATATGAGTATCAATATCCTTATGGTTATAGGATTTGCACCTGTTGTTGGATTACCCTTGCCTTTATTTAGTTATGGGGGAAGTTCTTTTATTAATTTTATTGTTCTTTTTGCTATTTTAGAAAATCTCATTGCTTTTCGATTTATGGATGGTTATAGCTTTAATAGAAAGATGTAAAAATATATACTACTCCTTGAAGAGATGCTTTAATTCAAGTTTTTTTAGATAAAATAACCAAATGAATACAATTGATATATTAAAAAATAAAGTTTTACAAGTTACAAAAGAGTTCAACTTTCTTCTCCAAGAAAATAGACAACTCAAATACAAACTAGAACAACTCCAAGAAAAAAATGATATATTAACAAGAAAAAGCGAGGATTTAATTCTCTCAATCAATAACAGATTAAGACAAGAGGATAAATAGAAGTGAAAAATATTACATTTCATATCAACAATGAAGCTTATACTGTAGATATTGGTGAAGACCCAGAAGATAAACTCCAAGATGGACTCAAAAAGTTCCTTACAACTGAAAAAAACATTAGTACTGCTGAATTACTTTTAGCCTACTTAAGAAAGTCTCAAGAGTTAGTAAACTTTGAAGAAAAGATAAACGAAGAGATAGCAAAACTTCCAAGTTTAGAGGATTTAAGAGTTTTAGAAGACTAAAACAATTTAGATTTTAAAATTTTCTCAACTTTTTTATAATCACTCATATACAAACTCACCAAATTCCAAAATCTTTGAGAATGGTTCTTTTCCTCAATATGACATAACTCATGTAACACTACATAATCGATAGCTTTTTTTTCAAATTGCAAAAGTTTATAATTTATAGAGATGTTATTTTCAAAACTACAACTTCCCCATCGCCCTTTATTAAATCTATAGCTAATATTATTTGGATAAAGTTTTGTTTTAAAACACCACTCATCAAAAATTGGATCTATGATTTTTATAGCATTATATTGATAAAACTTTTTTAATCCAGCAATAAAATCATCATAAGATTGTCTGTTTTTATTGTGTTGTACTAAAAAAGAGTTATTTTCAAAAGTAAATTTAACATTTTTTATATTTTTATCTTCAACTAACTCTATAGGATAATTTTTTCCCAAAAAAGGCACCACTCCACCTGAAACAAAATCAAAACTATTTTTAGGTGGTACTTTGTTTATAGTTCTTAAAATCCAATCTTTATGTTCATAAACAACCTCTTTTATCATATGAGATTTAAATTTCAAAGGTGTTTTAACCACTATCTCATTTTTATTTTCTAAAGCAAGACTTATCCGTTTTATCTTTTTATTAGTTCTGTGGATCAGTTCAAAACTGTGATTATCTAAAGTAACTGTCACTTTTTGCTTTTAACATTTCATAAATTTCATTCATATCAGAGCTATATACTCTAGTCTCTCCAACTGTAGTCATAAAATTTGTATCACCACGCCATCTAGGAACTAAGTGCATATGGATATGTTCAGCAATTCCAGCACCCCCAGCACTTCCAAGATTCATACCTATATTTACCCCTTTTGCGTTGAGTACTTCTTTTAAAAGTTTTACACCTTTTTGAGCATAAAGTGACATCTTTGCAAAAACTTTTTCATCCAAATCTTCTAAATTTGCTGTATGAAAATTTGGTATTATCATAAAATGACCTGGGGAATATGGATACTTATTCATCACAATAAAAAACTCCTCATCTCTATACAATACCCCTAAGTTTTTATCATCATCTAATGTTTTAGCAATATGGCAAAAAACACATCCTTCAATACATTTTTCCTCTTTTGATACATACTGTGTTCTCCAAGGAGCATAGAGTCTATCCATTGTGTTATACCTTTTTCTAAATTAGTTTTATTTTATAATTTTATCGCTTAATCTTATTGGTGTATCATCTCTTGTTTCTATAGCGATATTATATTCTATTGTTCCATTGTTATCTTTTGAGACAATAGAAACATCAAACCTTTTATCACTTAAACTCAAAGTATCTATTTGAGTTTGCGAGTGTGAAGCTATATACTCTTTGACAAAATCAAGATGAATATTTGCTTGAAGATGAAGATATTTGAGTTTATTAAGATTTGATGAAAAAGTATTACTTTCAACTATACTATAAGAAAAATAACTAATCAAAACAACCAATACAATAGTAATCAAAAGTGCAAAAGCTTGCTTTCTTTTAAAAGCTCTTTTTTCTCTCATATCTTTATCTTCCATTGCTGACAAATACTATTGTTATCAATACAGATATTAACAGTAGCTATTGTAGCACTTTTTAGCAATTGAAATGATGAAACATTTTTAAGTAATAAATCTGTTTTAAAGTACAACTCTTTATCGTCAAAAGAGATGTTCTCAACACCATTTGTAACCAAAAATAATCTTGTAGTTTCAAGTGTTAGATTTGAAAAAGTCAAATACCTATTTGTATGGTTCTTTTTATACAAATTCAAACTTATATTTGTACTTATCAAACCAATAATAGAAAACAATACAATACTAAAGATCAACTCCAAAAGTACCATAGAGTTTTTCAAACGAACAACTACTTATAAAATATCATGCAAAGTATTTGCTTTTTCCATCCATTTATGAATACTCTCATAATCCTCATCTTCAAGCATCTTTTTTACTTGCCCCATCTGTTTTTCATACGTTGTTATGGCATTTAAAAGATTGTCTTTATTTTGTCTAAAAATATCTGTCCACATATTAGGACTAGATTTTGCTATTCGACTCATACTCGTAAATCCACCAGCAGCAAGTGAGATAATATTTTGTGGGTCTTCATGACTCATAACAGTAGTTGCAAGTGCAAATGATATAGCATGAGGTAGATGTGAGATATAACACGCATGTATATCATGTGTACTTGAATCCATATATACAATTCTCATAGCAATAGCATTAAATATATCCAATACCCTTTTACTATGAAGTTCATCACGACTATCTAAATCACATAAAACAATTGTATTCCCCTCGTATAAACCATCTATAGCTGCACTTGGACCAAACTTTTCAGTTCCTGTCATTGGGTGTGCTGGGATAAAGTTTTTCTTTATTGAAGCTGGAATATTATCAACAATAAGCTTTTTTGTACTCCCAAAATCTATGATTGTAGTATCCTTATCAATCCCCTCTAATGTTGGCATAAATGCTACTATTGCATCCACAGGGATACAAAGCACTATCATATCACACTTTAGTAACTCATCAATATCAACTATTTTTTCAACAAGTCCTAACTCAATGGCTTGTTTTTGATGTTCAGGGTTATGGTCATATCCAATAATTTCAGTTGCTAAGTCATACTTTTTGATAACCTTAGCAAAGGAACCACCCATAAGTCCAAGACCTACAATACCGAATTTGAGTTTTTTAAATTGTTCCATTATCTATTCCATTCTTTTAAAATTCTAGCTGTACTTCTTTTCATATCTTTCTCTTTTAAATCTTGTCGTTTATCATGAAGTTTCTTCCCTTTACCTATACCAATATTGAGTTTTACCATATTTTTAGCATTGAAATACATCTTTGTAACAACAATAGTATAACCATCTTTAGTTACTTTTTCAAAAAATTTATTAAGCTGTTTTCTATGAAGTAAAATCTTTCTATCTCTATTTTCAGCTGGTCTATAAGTGGTATGTGTAGTTTCTAAAGCACCTATATGCATATTTAAAATAAACATCTCATTTTTTATAATACGCACAAAAGCATCTTTTATATTCACCCTACCCTCACGGATAGACTTCACCTCACTACCTTCAAGTACAATCCCTACTTCTATCACATCACTTACTTCATAATCATGAAATACTTTTTTATTTAAAAATTCTCGTGGTTTACTTTTTATTTTATCTTTTTTTGCCATTATTTTTCTTTTAACTACTTTGATTCCATATAGTTTTTTAATATTACTTTTAACTCATCATCACTTAGAGTATCTTTATAGGTTTTTGAATATATAGAAATTAAAACTACTTTATTTTCAACTTTCTTATAGATGATTACTCTAAATCCTCCACTTTTACCTGTGGGTATAGATGAATTAGAAACTCTTTTTTTATATAAATTATAACCTAAATATACACCTAAGTCATTATCCTCTTCTATACTTTTAACTACAGATTCTAGATCATCCTTTAGTAATTTAAACTTTTTAGATAGTTTTTTAGCTTCTCTTAAAAAGTTATCACTATACTCAATCATCAAGCTCGTTCCACAACTTATCTATTGGTTGAGTTTTACCTTGATCTATATCATCCAAACCTTTTTTTACTGAGTGTAAGATTTTTTGACTTTCCATCAATTCTAAAGCTTCTTTCATACTCTCATACTCGTCTTTTGAGATAAGTACCGCTTCTACTTTATTATTTTTGAGTATTGCTAATTTTTCTACGCTATCATCTTTGATTTGAGAAAGGTATGTACCAAACTTCTTCGCAAAGTCAGATGATGATATAAGTTCATTTATTGCATAAGATACCATTTTATTTCCCTCTTTACTTTCCGTAATATTTTGTGTATTATAGCATAAATATTTAAATTAATGCAAATATTTTAAATACTTTATATCCTCTTCAAGTTCTTTTATACTTTGATTTTTTTGTATCTCTTTTTCTTGCTCTTTGTATTTTTGATATTCCAATTCACTTTTCTCTTTTGCAATACTCACATCTTTTTTACTTATATTTTTACCTTCTTTATCAAAGGACTGCATACCGAGAAGTGTTTGTTTATATCTACACGATTATGTACCAGTTCAGCAGCTGTTTGAGATGAGATAGCCCATAAAAGTTTATTTTGAACTATTTTAAAAAACTCTATTGTTTTTTCATCTTTTGGGTCATAATCAATACTTGTCATATAAATATCTTT
>Ga0209633_10001864_pt1 | contig 21053 bp, 33 predicted proteins | sample Cruoilmetagenom1_FD_187290 | JGI IMG/M metagenome (GOLD analysis project Ga0209633, IMG submission 187290) | Oil polluted marine microbial communities from Coal Oil Point, Santa Barbara, California, USA - Sample 1 (SPAdes) (version 2) | ecosystem: Environmental > Aquatic > Marine > Oil seeps ... | reverse complement strand
TTTTAATTATATTTTAAGATATGAATTCTATTGAAAAATTGAATGTAAATTTACAAAAAACTGCTTCCATTTTATCAAATAAAACAATTTTAATACGATAACGATTTCGATGATATTTTTACTCTAAATTACTTTTTTACAGATTCTATATTACGGATAAATTCATCAAATAAATAAGAAGAATCATGAGGACCAGGACTAGCTTCTGGGTGGTATTGAACTGAAAAACAATTTTTATTTTTCATTCTCATTCCTGCTAAAGATTGATCATTTAAATGTTCATGAGTAACAACAAATTCATCGCTATTCTCAACTGCTTCCTTATCAACAACAAAACCATGATTTTGAGAAGTGATTTCTCCTTTTCCTGTAATCAAATTCTTTACTGGATGATTGATTCCTCTATGCCCATTATGCATTTTATAGGTTGAAATTCCATTAGCAAGTGCAATTATTTGGTGACCTAAACAAATTCCAAATAAAGGAAGGTCTTTATCTATAATTTGTCGTGCTACTTCTTGTGCATCTTTTAACGGGGTTGGGTCTCCAGGTCCATTAGATAAAAAATAACCATCTGGGTTAAAAGAACTCAATTCCTCAAAAGAGGCGTCAAAAGGAAATACTTTTATAAAACAATCTCTTTTAACAAAATTATTAATAATGTTTTGCTTAATACCAATGTCTAAGGCAGCAATTTTAAACTTCGCATTTTTGTCACCTGCTGTATAAGCTTTTTTGGTTGAAACCTTCGAGGCTAATTCTAATCCTTCCATTGAAGGAGTTTCTTTAAGTTTTTTTTGTAGAAACTCTAAATCAGTATTGGTAGAAATAACAGCATTCATTGCGCCTTTATCTCTAATGTATCTAACAAGTGCTCTTGTATCCACATCAGAAATTGCTACAAAGTTTTGCTTTTCAAAATACTCAAATAATGATTCGTCTGAATTACTTCTAGAATAATCAAAACTAAAATTTTTGCAAATCAAACCTGAAATCTTGATGGAATCGGATTCTTGTTCATTTTGATTAACACCGTAATTACCGATATGTGCATTTGTTGAAACCATTAATTGACCATAGTATGACGGGTCGGTAAATATCTCTTGATACCCAGTCATACCGGTATTAAAACAAATTTCACCAGTAGCAGTTCCTTCAATTCCAATTGATTTTCCTTCAAAAATAGTTCCGTCTTGTAATAAAACTATAGCTTTTTTTCTAATTTGATGTTTCATATTAAATTTACTTAATTATCAAACCTATATCATATATTCAACTATCTTAACTATATCTTCTTCCTTTTTATATGATAATCTTTCTTTCTTGACAAAACTTTTAAGCTTTTCTTCATCTGATTCGTATAAATGAATAATACTATTTTTATTTAGCTCAATTTTACTAAAATCATCTTTTGATACAATTAAATATTTATAATCTATTGACACCGTAGTCTCTCCTTTCGGTCCGCCCAGCCTTTTATCTTCACCTCTAGTATATCTAACATCGTGTTTTTTTAAAAATTGATTATCTCCATTTTCATACAAAACTTCATAAAATGAACTCCCAATTTTCTTAAACATATGTTTATTTATAGAAACTGAATCAATCGAAGATTTTCCATAAGAAAACAATTGATCTTTTTTTAATCTACTTTCGAAAGAATTAGTCTCAGCATTAAAATTGAGATTATTTAATTGATATGTTTTATTATCAACATATAAAACACCATAATTTTTCCATGTTGGAAAAACATAAATATGATCATCAACATCTTTTAGTTCACCAACAAATTCAACTCCTTGATTCGTAACTAACCTACTCTCAATATTTTTTATAGTAATTCTTTGAGGAAAAACAAAACTAGTTCCCATAAAAAACAATACACAAAATACAAATACTTTTTTCATAATCCTTTTTAATTCTATATGCATAAAAAAAGGATAAGTAAATACACTACTTATCCTTTTTATTATCTTAATCTAAAATCATATTTATGCTTCTTCTTTATTATTAGCATCTTTTGATTTAGGTTCATCAACAACTTTTGCAGTTGGTTCTTTAGCAACAGCTTCAACATTTTCTACCTTGTCTGAAGTTTTTTTACCTCCTCTTCTACGAGTTGCTTTTTTCTTTTTAGTTCCTTTAGGATTATATATTTCATTATAATCAACCAATTCAACCATTGCCATATCAGCATTATCTCCTTGACGATTACCTAATTTAATTATACGAACATACCCTCCTGGTCTATCTCCAACTTTTACAGCAACGTCTCTAAATAATTCAGAAACCACTTCTTTGCTTCTTAAATTACTAAATACTATTCTTCTATTATGTGTAGTATCATTTTTTGATTTAGTAATTATGGGCTCAACATATTGGCGCAAAGCTTTAGCTTTTGCAACAGTAGTATTAATACGTTTATGCTCAATTAATGAACAAGCCATATTAGCCAACATTGCCTTTCTATGTGCTGTTTTTCTACTTAAATGATTAAATTTCTTTCCGTGTCTCATCTTATGCTATCTTATAATAAGTTCTAAATCTGAATAAAAATCTTAATATTTGACTTTTTACTTAGACTTTAAACTAATTTACTACTCTTTATCTAATTTATATTTTGCTAGATCCATACCAAATGTCAATCCTTTAACATTTACTAATTCATCTAATTCAGTAAGCGATTTTTTTCCAAAATTTCTAAACTTCATTAGATCACTTTTATTAAATGAAACTAAATCACCCAATGTATCAACTTCTGCTGCTTTTAAACAATTTAACGCTCTAACAGATAAATCCATATCAATTAAACGAGTTTTTAACAGTTGACGCATGTGAAGAGATTCTTCATCATAGGTTTCTGTTTTTGCAATTTCATCTGCTTCTAAAGTAATACGCTCATCAGAGAATAACATAAAGTGATGAATTAATATTTTTGCAGCTTCAGTTAAAGCATTTTGAGGTGTAATTGAACCATCCGTAATTATATCAAAAACTAATTTTTCATAATCCGTTTTTTGTTCAACACGAAAATTTTCAACTGCGTATTTTACATTTTTTATTGGTGTATAAATTGAATCAATAAATATGGTTCCTAATGGAGCTGAAACTTTTTTGTTTTCTTCAGCCAATACAAAACCTCTACCTTTTTCAATAGTGATTTCCATATCTAATTTTACTGAAGATTCCATATTACAAATAACTAAATCCGAATTCAACACTTGAAAACCAGAAATAAAATTCTGAAAATCTCCAGCAGTTAATTGCTCTTGACCTTTAACTGATATAACAACAGTTTCATTATCGGTTTCTTCTATTTGTTGTTTAAAACGAATTTGTTTTAAATTTAAAATAATTTCTGTAACATCTTCAACAACACCTTTTATAGTTGAAAATTCATGTTCTACACCTTCAATTCTTAAAGAAGTTATTGCGTATCCATCTAATGATGACAAAAGAACTCTTCTTAAAGCGTTTCCTACTGTTAATCCGTAACCTGGTTCTAAAGGTTTGAATTCAAATCTACCATTAAAATCGGTTGATTCGATCATTAATACTTTGTCTGGTTTCTGAAAATTTAATATAGCCATAAGTTTTGATTCTATCTTTAAAATTATTTAGAGTATAACTCAACAATAAATTGTTCGTTAATGTTTTCTGGTATTTGAATTCTTTCCGGTACAGTTACAAATCTTCCTTCAAGAGTTTCTGAATTCCATGCCAACCATTCATAAACATTTGATTTGGCTGCTAAAGAATTTTCGATTGTAACTAATGATTTAGATTTTTCACGTACACCAACAACATCTCCCTCTTTAAGCGAATACGATGGGATGTTAACCAATTCACCATTAACAGTAATATGTCTATGCGAAACCAATTGACGTGCTCCACTTCTAGATGGAGAAATTCCTAAACGGAAAACTACATTATCTAAACGAGATTCACACAACTGTAGTAATACTTCACCAGTAATACCCTTACTTCTTTGTGATCTTTCAAAAAGGTTATGAAATTGACGCTCTAATATACCATAAGTATACTTAGCTTTTTGTTTTTCTTTTAATTGTAAAGCATATTCAGATTGTTTACCTCTTCTTCTATTGTTTCCGTGTTGTCCCGGAGGGTAATTTCTTTTTTCTAATGCTTTGTCTTCTCCAAAGATTGGTTCTCCAAACTTACGAGCTATTTTTGATTTTGGTCCTGTATATCTTGCCATTTTTAATTATTTAAGGGATTATGAATTAAGGCATTCCTTCGATAATCTTAATCCTTAGTTATTATTATTTTTATTAAATGATATTTCAGTCGTTTTGAATAAACTAAACTCTTCTTCTTTTCGGAGGTCTACATCCGTTATGTGCAATTGGAGTAACATCAATAATTTCCGTTACTTCAATACCGTTATTATGCAATGTTCTAATTGCAGATTCTCTTCCGTTACCTGGTCCTTTTACATAAACTTTTACCTTACGTAATCCAGCTTCATGAGCAACTTTTGCACAATCTTCAGCAGCAGTTTGTGCCGCATATGGAGTATTCTTTTTTGAACCTCTAAATCCTTGCTTACCAGCACTAGACCAAGATATTACATCTCCTTTTTTATTAGTTAAAGAGATAATAATATTATTGAATGAAGCAGTTATATGTGCTTCACCTACAGCTTCAACAATTACTTTGCGTTTTTTTGAACTTGATTTTGCCATCTTACTAACTATTATTTAAGTGCTTTCTTTTTACCAGCTACCGTTTTTCTTTTTCCTTTACGGGTTCTTGAATTATTCTTAGTTCTTTGTCCTCTTAACGGAAGACCAGATCTATGTCTAATTCCTCTATAACATCCAATATCCATTAAACGCTTAATGTTCAATTGAACTTCGGATCTAAGTTCACCTTCAATTTTTAAAGTTCCAACTTTTTCACGAATATTTGCAATTTGCTCATCGTTCCAATCTTGAACTTTAATACTTTCGTCAACTTTTGCATCAGCTAAAATTTCTTTTGCTTTGCTTCTTCCTATTCCAAAGATATACGTTAATGCAATAACTCCTCTTTTGTTCTTTGGTATGTCAATTCCTGCTATTCTTGCCATAATAATTATCCTTGTCTTTGTTTAAATCTAGGATTCTTTTTGTTGATTACATATAATCTGCCCTTTCTGCGTACTATAATGCAGTCGGCACTTCTTTTTTTTACTGATGCTCTTACTTTCATCTCAATGTTGTTCTTTAATATCTATAAGTAATTCTTGCCTTAGATAAATCATAAGGACTCATTTCTAACTTTACTTTATCTCCAGGTAATAATTTAATATAATGCATTCGCATTTTACCTGAAATGTGAGCGGTTACTATATGCCCATTTTCTAATTCAACTCTAAACATAGCATTTGATAATGCTTCGTTTATTTTACCATCTTGTTCTATTGCTGGTTGTTTAGCCATAATTAATACGATACTTTTCTTTTAGACCCAGCTTTCATCAAACCATCATAATGACGATTTAACAAGTGAGCGTTTATTTGTTGTAAGGTATCAATTGCAACACCTACCATAATCAATAGTGACGTACCTCCATAAAAAATTGCCCATCCAGGTTGTACTCCAGCTTTAGTTATAATTGCTGGTAAAATAGCTAATAAAGCTAAAAATATAGATCCTGGTAAAGTAATACGAGATAGTATAGTGTCTAAAAAGTCTGCTGTATCTTTTCCTGGTCTAATTCCAGGTACAAATCCACCACCTCTTTTTAGATCATCTGCCATTTTATTTGTAGGTATGGTAATTGCCGTGTAAAAATAACTAAAAATTATAATCAACACTGCAAATAAAACATTATACCATAAACCAAACATATCTGTAAAAGCAATCCCTATTGATTTAATTGTATTATTATCTGAACTTGCTAATAATCCTGGAACAAACATTAATGCTTGAGCAAAGATAATTGGCATTACACCCGATGAATTTAATTTCAATGGTATATATTGTCTAGCTCCAGCTGCATCTTGAATATTTCCTGCAACAGTTCTTCTTGCATATTGTACTTGAATCTTTCTCACTGCGGTTACCAATAACACACTTAAGAAAATAACTACAAACCAAATTACAATTTCAATCAAAATCATAATCAAACCACCGTTTGATTGATTCATTTTAGATGTAAATTCTTGCATAAATGAAGTTGGTAAATTCGCAATAATACCAATCATAATTAATAATGAAATACCATTACCAATTCCTTTATCCGTAATTTTTTCACCCAACCACATTGCAAAAACAGTTCCTGTTGTTAATAACAATATTGATGAAAAATAAAATAATGGTCCATGACCTAATAAAAATGCACTTTCAGGAATTCCTAAACTAGGTAAACTCACTATATATGCTGGCGCCTGGATTAACAAAATTGCAATAGTCAACCAACGTGTAATTTGATTGATCTTTTTTCTACCACTTTCGCCTTCTTTTTGTAACTTTTGCAAATATGGTACTGCAATTCCCATTAATTGAACAACAATTGAAGCTGATATATACGGCATAATACCCAATGCCATAACCGATGCTTTAGCAAAAGCTCCACCAGTAAAGGCATTCAATAAACCTAATAATCCATCTTGAGTTTTATTCGCAATTCCAGATAATTGAGTTGGATCAATTCCTGGTAATGGAACTTGAGCAGCTAAACGATAAACAACCATTAACCCTAATGTTAATAGAATTTTATTTCTTAGCTCTTCAATTTTCCAAATATCTTGGATGGTATCTATTAATTTTTTCATTTAAATATTGATAATTAAATGGTAATTGCTTCACCTCCGGCTTTCACTATAGCTTCTTTTGCAGAAGCAGTAAATTTATGTACCGAAATATTTAATTTTGCTTTTAACTCTCCTCCACCTAAAATTTTAACCAAATCATTTTTACCAGTTAATCCATTTTCCATTAAAACTTCTAGTGTAACAGTATCTTTAATTTTACCGTCATCTACTAATTGTTGTAATCTATCTAAATTAATACCTTGGTATTCTTTACGATTTATGTTTTTAAATCCAAATTTTGGAACTCGTCTTTGTAAAGGCATTTGCCCTCCTTCAAATCCAATTTTTCTTGAATAACCTGAACGAGATTTTTGACCTTTGTGACCTCTTGTAGAAGTACCTCCTTTTCCAGAGCCTTCACCTCTACCAATCCTTTTTCCTGATTTTACTGAACCTTTTGCAGGTTGTAAGTTATTTAATTGCATAACTTTTATCTTATTTAATTTCTTCTACAGAAACTAGATGATTAACTGTTTTTACCATTCCAAGAATTGATGGAGTTGCATCATGTTCAACAACTTGGTCAATTCCACGTAATCCTAATGCTTCAAGTGTTAACTTTTGGTTTTTAGGACGTCTTATTTTACTACGTACTTGTTTTACTCTAATTTTTTTCATCGTATAAAACTTTTATCCGTTAAACACTTTTTCTAATGAAATACCTCTTTGTTTTGCAATTGTAACTGCATCACGTAAATTTAATAAGGCATCAAAAGTTGCTTTTACAACATTATGTGGGTTTGACGAACCTTGTGATTTTGATAATACATCATGTACACCAACTGATTCTAATACCGCACGTACGGCTCCACCTGCAATAACTCCTGTACCATGCGAAGCTGGCTTTAAGAAAACTTTTGCTCCACCAAACTTACCTTTTTGTTCGTGAGGTAAAGTTTGCTTAATAATAGGAATTCTTACTAAATTTTTCTTAGCATCTTCAATTCCTTTTGCAATTGCAGAAGCAACATCTTGAGATTTACCCATACCATGACCTACTACACCATCACCGTTACCAACAACAACAATTGCAGAAAAACCAAATGTTCTACCACCCTTGGTCACTTTAGTAACTCTTTGTACTCCTACCAAGTGATCTTTTAAATCTAAACCGCTAGGTTTTACTCTTTCTATATTTTTATATTTTTTGTACATGGTATATTCTTAAAATTTTAATCCTCCTTCTCTTGCACCTTCAGCTAGAGCTTTAACTCTACCATGGTATAAATAACCATTTCTATCAAATGCACAATTTTCAATTCCTGCTTTTTTAGCTTTTTCTGCTAAAGATTTACCAACTGCATTTGCAGTTTCCATTCTATTACCTTTAGCAATTCCTTTAGATCTTGATGATACAGCAACTAAAGTATTGCTATTAACATCATCTATTAATTGAACAGAAATCTCTTTATTACTTCTAAAAACTGACAATCTTGGACTAGTTGCAGTTCCAGAAACAACTTTTCTAATTCTATTCTTTATACGGTTTCTTCTTTGAAGTTTTGTTAATGCCATAACTTTCTATTATTATGCAGTTTTACCTGCTTTTCTTCTTAATTGTTCTCCTACAAATTTAACACCCTTACCTTTATATGGTTCTGGAGTACGGAAAGAACGAATCTTTGCTGCTACTTGACCAACCAATTGTTTGTCATAAGAAGTTAATTTAATAATTGGATTTTTACCTTTATCTGATATTGTTTCGATTTTTACTTCAGGAGCAATATTCAAAACAATATTATGAGAAAATCCAAGTGCCAAATCTAATTTTTGACCTTGATTTGAAGCTCTATATCCAACTCCAACCAATTCTAACTCTTTTGTCCATCCTTTAGATACACCTTCAACCATATTGTTGATTAAAGCTCTATATAAACCATGTTTGGCTCTATCATCTTTAGCGTCTGATGGTCTTGATAAAGTTAAAGTTCCATCTTCATTCTTTATTTTCATCTCACCAATGCTTTGAGATAACTCACCTAGTTTACCTTTAACGGAAACCACATTGTCTTTAATTTCAACGGTAACGCCTTCCGGAATTGTTATTGGGTTATTTCCTATTCTTGACATCTTAATTACTTTTTAATAAACGTAACACAATACTTCTCCACCTACATTTTCCTGACGAGCTTTTTTATTAGTCATCACACCTTTAGAAGTAGAAACAATTGCTATACCTAATCCGTTCAATACTCTTGGCATTTCATTAGCTCCAGCATACTTACGTAAACCTGGTGTACTAATACGTTCAATTTTTTTAATAATTGGTTGCCTTGAATCTTTATCGTATTTCAATGCAATTTTAATACTGTCTTGAACTTTGTTTTCAATAAATTTATAACTTAAAATATAACCTTGATCAAATAATATTTTGGTCATTTCTTTTTTTAAGTTAGATGCCGGTATATCAACAACTCTGTGTTTTGCACTGGCAGCATTTCTGATTCTTGTTAAAAAATCTGCTATTGGATCTGTCATAAATATTTATTTACGGTTTTGGTATTCAACCACAATCACTGTGATTAAACCTGAAACCAATTAATTTTTTTTACCAACTGGCTTTTTTTACACCTGGTATTAAACCTTGATTTGCCATTTCGCGAAAAGTAACACGTGAAATACCAAATTGACGCATATATCCTTTTGGACGACCGGTTAATTTACATCGGTTGTGCATACGAATAGGAGATGCATTCTTTGGTAATTTTTGCAATGCTTCATAATCTCCAGCTTCTTTCAAAGCTTTTCTTTTCTCAGCATATTTTGCAACAGTTTTAGCTCTTTTTACTTCGCGAGCTTTCATTGATTCTTTTGCCATCTTTTAATTCTTTTTAAATGGTATACCTAATTCGTGTAATAATGATTTTGCTTCTTTATCCGTATTGGCTGAAGTAACAAAAGTGATATCCATACCACTAATTTTGTTTACTTTATCAATATTGATCTCCGGAAAAATAATTTGCTCAGTTATTCCTAAGTTATAATTTCCTCTTCCATCAAAACCTGTAGCTTTTACACCTTTAAAATCTCTAACACGAGGTAAAGATGCAGTAACTAATCTATCTAAAAATTCATACATTTTACTATCACGTAAAGTAACTTTAACACCAATTGGCATTCCTTTACGTAGTTTAAAAGCTGCAACATCTTTTTTAGATATAGTCGAAACCGCTTTTTGACCAGAAATAGTAGATATCTCTTCAAGAGCATAATCTATCAATTTCTTATCGGCAATAGCAGCTCCCACTCCTTTACTAATTACAATTTTTTGTAATTTAGGTACTTGCATTACATTCTTATAACCAAATTCTTCGGTTAACGCAGCTTTAATTCTGCTGTTGTAATCTTCTTTAAGTCTTGGTAAATTTCCCATAACTATATAACTTCTTTAGATTTTTTTGAAAACCTAACTTTTTTGTCACCATCCATTCGGTATCCTACTTTAGTAGTAGTTCCATTTTCAACCAACATTAAGTTAGAAATATGTAATGATGCTTCTCTTTTAACGATACCTCCTTGTGGATTATCTGCACTAGGTTTTGTATGTTTTGAAATCATATTTACTCCTTCAACTATTGCTCTGTTCTTTGAAATCAAAACTTTTGCAACTTTTCCTTCTTCTCCTTTATGATCACCAGCAATTACTTTTACTGTATCTCCGGTTTTAATTTTTAACTTTGTCATTTAAATACGTATTAAAGCACCTCTGGTGCTAATGATACAATTTTCATGAATTGCTTTTCACGAAGTTCTCTTGCAACAGGTCCAAAAACACGAGTACCTTGCATTTCTCCAGAAGTAGAATCAATTAATACACACGCATTATCATCAAATCTTATATACGATCCATCTTTACGACGCACTTCCTTTTTAGTTCTAATTACTACAGCTCTAGATACTTGACCTTTTTTTGCAGTTCCGTTTGGAGTAGCATCTTTAACAGCTACTACAATTTTATCTCCTACTGAAGCGTAACGTTTTTTTGTTCCGCCAAGTACACGAATAACAAGAGCATCTTTGGCTCCCGTATTATCGGCTACTTTTAATCTTGATTCTTGTTGTAACATAATTATTTAGCTCTTTCTAAGATTTCTACTAATCTCCAACGTTTGGACTTACTTAACGGACGAGTTTCCATTATTCTCACAGTATCACCTTCATTACAATCATTTTTCTCATCATGTGCAACATACTTCTTCGTATTTAATACGTATTTACCGTACATTGGGTGCTTTACTCGTTTCACTTCAGCAACAACAATAGATTTCTCCATTTTATTACTTGAAACTACGCCTATTCTTTCTTTTCTAAGATTTCTTTTTTCCATCTTTTCAATCAATTACAATTGTTGTAATTCTCTATTAGTTAATTCTGTAGCAATTCTAGCAACCGTTTTTCTAACAGTTTTTAATTGCATTGGAGTTTCTAAAGGTGAAATTGCGTGAGCAAGTTTCAAATCAGTATAATTCTTTTTAAAAATAGCCAACTTTTCGTTTAGCTCTTCAACTGATAATTCTTTAATTTCCGATTGTTTCATTTGTTATTTATTAAAAATTATTTCAAATGTAATCTCTTTAATAAGATTTCATTTTCTTAAAAATTAAGCGTTGTCAAAATCATTTGCAACCACAAATTTGGTTTTAACAGGTAATTTTTGTGCCGCCAATCTTAAAGCTTCTTTTGCAATTTCAATTGGCACACCGCCTACTTCAAACATAATTCTTCCAGGTTTTACAACAGCAACAAAATATTCTGGTGCTCCTTTACCCTTACCCATACGTACTTCTAATGGTTTCTTTGTAATTGGCTTGTCTGGAAAAATTTTAATCCACAAACTTCCTTGTCTTTTCATATAACGAGTTGCGGCAACCCTTGCTGCCTCAATCTGACGAGATGTAAGTAAGTTTTGTTCTAATGATTTTATACCAAACATACCATTTGAAAGCCTATGACCTCTATTCGAGTTGCCTTTCATATTACCTTTGGCCTTCTGTACTTTACGATATTTTACTCTTTTCGGTTGTAACATTTTTTAAAATTTAAAAAATTTATCTTCTGCGAGGTTTATTTCTTCCAAACCCTTTACCACTACCGCCGCCTTTGCCTTTTTTAGCCAAACCAACCAATGGATTTAATTCTCTCTTCCCATAAACTTCACCCTTCATGATCCAAACTTTTACACCTATTTTACCATAAGTAGTATTGGATTCTTCTAGTGCATAATCAATGTCAGCTCTAAATGTAGAAAGAGGAATTCTTCCTTCTTTATAACCTTCACTTCTTGCCATTTCAGCTCCGTTTAAACGACCTGAAATTTGAACTTTAATACCTTCTGCATTCATACGCATAGTTGCAGCAATTGCCATTTTAATCGCACGACGGTATGAAATTCTATTTTCAATTTGTCTTGCTATACTCGCAGCTACTAATTTAGCATCTAATTCTGGACGCTTAATTTCGAAGATATTGATCTGCACCTCTTTTCCGGTAATCTTTTTAAGCTCTTCTTTCAACTTGTCTACCTCTTGACCACCTTTCCCAATAATAATACCAGGTCTTGCAGTAGTGATAGTAACGGTTACAAGTTTAAGTGTTCGCTCAATAATTACTCTTGAAACACTTGCTTTATATAATCTAGCATGAATATATTTACGAATCTTACTGTCTTCAGCAAGTTTATCTCCGTAGTCATTTCCACCGTACCAGTTAGATTCCCATCCTCTGATGATTCCTAAACGATTTCCTATTGGATTTGTCTTTTGTCCCATGCTATTATTAATTACTTAAATTATTTGTTCCTAATACCAACGTTACATGATTTGAACGCTTTCTAATTCTATGTGCACGGCCTTGTGGCGCTGTACGTAATCTCTTTAACATAGTTGCGCTATCTACATATATTTCTTTTACAAACAAACCTGCATCTTCAATACTTGCATCTTCATTTTTTGATTGCCAGTTAGCAATTGCAGATAACATCAATTTTTCAAGATTTATAGATGCTTCTTTAGGATTGAATTTTAATATTTGAAGTGCTTTTTCTACTTCAACACCTCTCACCAAGTCTGCTACCAAACGCATTTTTCTTGGCGATGTAGGACAACCAGTAAGTTTTGCCATATAAGTTTCCTTACGTGCTTCTTTTAGTCGATCTGCTCTTAACTTTTTTCGAACTCCCATAACAACCTATTTTTTACCTTTATTTTTTGCTCCAGCATGCCCTCTAAAAGAACGTGTAGGAGAAAATTCACCTAATTTATGACCTACCATGTTTTCAGTAACATATACCGGAACAAATTGGCGACCATTATGAACGCCTATAGTTTGACCTACAAAATCAGGTGTAATCATTGAGGCTCTTGACCAAGTTTTAATAACTGATTTTTTACCTGAGTCTATATTTTTTTGGACTTTCTTTTCCAATGCATGAAAAACATAAGGTCCTTTTTTTAACGAACGTGCCATACTTTCTATCTAATTATTTTTTTCTACGTTCAACAATATGCTTATTACTAGCTTTTGTTTTTGAACGAGTTTTAAATCCTTTTGCAGGAATACCGTTTCTTGATCTTGGATGTCCACCTGAAGCTCTACCTTCACCACCACCCATTGGATGATCAACCGGATTCATAACAACTGCTCTTGTTCTTGGACGTCTACCTAACCATCTATGTCTACCAGCTTTACCAGAAACCGTTAGTTGATGATCAGAATTTGAAACCACACCAATTGTTGCTTTACAAGTCAATAAGATTAATCTTATTTCACCAGAAGGCAATTTAACTGTTGCATATTTCCCTTCTCTTGCCATAAGTTGAGCAAATGAACCAGCACTTCTTGCCATTACAGCTCCTTGTCCCGGACGTAGTTCAATACATGAAATAACAGTTCCCAAAGGAATACTACTTAAAAGCATCGTATTACCAATTTCTGGCGCTACTTTATCTCCAGACACAATTGTTTGTCCAACTTTTAAACCATTTTGAGCAACGATATAACGTTTTTCACCATCAGCATAATTTAATAATGCAATATAAGCTGTACGATTCGGATCGTATTCAATACTTTTAACTGTAGCTGGAATACCATCTTTATTTCTCTTGAAATCAATGATTCGGTATCTTTTTTTATGACCACCACCAATGTAGCGCATTGTCATTTTACCTTCACTATTTCTACCTCCCGATCTTTTAATCGGCGCCAATAAACTCTTTTCTGGTTTATCTGTTGTTACAACATCAAAATCAGTTACAACTTTAAATCGTTGTCCTGGAGTTATCGGTTTTAATTTTCTTAATGCCATCTTTTTATCTTAGATATTGCTATAAAAATCAATGTTATCTCCATCAGCTAATTGAACGACAGCCTTTTTATAAGCACCTTTCATACCAGAAACTACACCTTTTTTAGTAAATTTTGATTTACGTTTAACTGGGTAGTTCATTGTTCTTACTTTTTGAACTGATACTCCATATGCGCTTTCAACCGCTTCTTTTACTTCAATCTTATTAGCCGTTTTTTTCACAACAAATGTAAAGCAGTTACTCAACTCGCTTTGATCTGTCGCTTTTTCCGTAATAATAGGTTTTATCAATATACTCATAACTATTATTTGCTAAAATTTGATTCAAATTCTTCTAAACACTCTTCAGAGATCACTACTTTATTTGCGTTTAAAACGCTGTAAGTATTTAATTGTGAGCTATTTACAACATTTATGTTTTTCAAATTTCGTGATGACAAATATACATTTTTATTTGTCCCGTCCAACACAAACAAAGATTTTTTATTTTCAAGCTCTAAAGCTTTTAAAATATTTGTAAATTCTTTTGTTTTTGGAGCTTCAAAATCAAACTTTTCTAAAACTAAAATACTGTCTTCTTTTGCCTTTAATGATAAAGCAGATTGACGTGCCAATTTCTTTAATCCTTTATTTAATTTAAAAGAATAATTTCTTGGTCTTGGTCCAAAAGCTCTACCACCGCCTCTAAAAATAGGAGATTTGATACTACCCGCACGTGCAGTACCTGATCCTTTTTGTTTTTTAATCTTACGCGTACTTCCCGTAATATCTGCTCTTTCTTTAGATTTATGCGTTCCTTGTCGTTTATTCGCCAAATGTTGCTTCACATCTAAATAAATAGCGTGATCATTTGGTTCAATTGCAAAAATAGCATCTGAAAGCTCAACTTTTCTTCCAGTATTTTTCCCGTTGATATCTACTACAGCTACTTTCATTATTTCTTAATAATTACAAATGAATTATTATGGCCAGGAACAGCACCTTTTATTACTAAAAGATTTTTATCCTTCACCACTTTTAAAACTCTTAGGTTTTGAACAGTAACTGTATCTCCTCCCATTTGACCGCCCATTCGCATTCCTTTAAAAATCCTTGCCGGATAGGATGCTGCACCAACAGAACCAGGGGCTCTATTCATACTTTGCTGACCGTGTGTTCTTTCTGAACCTTGAAAACCATGGCGTTTTACAACACCTTGGAATCCTTTACCTTTTGATGTACCTGATACATCAACAAATTCGCCTTCTTCAAAATGATCAACTGTTACTTGATCACCTAATTTTAATTCTTGCTCAAATCCTTGAAATTCAACAACACGTTTTTTAGCAGCTGTTCCAGCTTTTTTAAAGTGCCCATTAAGCGCTTTATTCGACTGTTTTTCTGCCTTGTCATCGAAACCAAGTTGTAGAGCTTCGTACCCGTCAACCTCTTTGGTTCTGACTTGGGTAACTACACAAGGACCTGCCTCTATAACAGTACATGGAATATTTTTTCCATTCTCGTCATAAATACTGGTCATTCCTATTTTTTTACCTATTAACCCAGACATTTTTAATTATTTAATTATTATTCTATTTATTTTATTATCTAAAAAAAGGGTTAAAATACTTCAACCCTGAATGTATTTTTCCGTTTTTCCTTCGTCTATCGCTCCGGACATGTAACTGAAAATAATCATTTTCAGCTTAATTATTATTGAGATTACCACCTATAAGGCGGCGGAATAAATTTAATTATACCTTTATCTCTACTTCAACACCACTTGGCAATTCCAATTTCATTAAAGCATCAATTGTTTTTGATGAAGAGCTGTATATATCTAAAATTCTTTTATACGCACTTAATTGAAATTGTTCTCTTGATTTTTTATTAACGTGTGGTGAACGCAATACTGTAAATATTTTTTTATGTGTTGGTAATGGTATTGGACCATTAACAACAGCTCCAGTGTTTTTTACTGTTTTTACGATTTTTTCAGCAGATTTATCTACTAGGTTATGATCGTAAGACTTTAATTTTATTCTAATTTTTTGACTCATCATTTAAACTTTTAGTAGATTATCCTTGTGCTTTTTTAATAACTTCTTCAGAAATATTATTAGGAGTTTTCTCATAATGTGAGAACTCCATAGTAGATGTTGCTCTACCAGAAGATAAAGTTCTTAATGTGGTTACATAACCAAACATTTCAGATAAAGGAACATTAGCTTTAACAACTTTTGCACCAGCTCTATCATCCATAGAATTTACTTGACCTCTTCTTCTGTTCAAGTCACCTACAATATCTCCCATATTTTCTTCAGGAGTAACTACTTCTAATTTCATGATTGGTTCTAAGATTACTGCACCTGAAGCTTTCGCCGCAGCTTTGTATCCTAATTTTGCAGCTAATTCAAACGATAGTGCATCAGAATCTACAGGGTGAAATGATCCATCTGACAAAGTAATCTTCATCGAATCCATTTCATATCCTGCTAAAGGACCATTCTTCATCGCCATTTTAAATCCTTTTTCAACCGCTGGTATATATTCTTTAGGAATATTTCCTCCTTTAATAACATTTACAAATTGTAAACCTGTACCTTCAAAATCTTCATCAACAGGACCCATTTCAAATACAATATCACCAAATTTACCACGACCACCAGATTGCTTTTTATAAGTTTCTCTGTGCGGCGCTAGTCTAGTTAATGCTTCTTTATATTCTACTTGTGGTTCTCCTTCCGTTACTTCTACTTTAAACTCACGCTTTAAACGATCAACTAAAATCTCAAGGTGTAATTCACCCATTCCTGAAATTATCGTTTGACCAGATGATTCATCAGTTCTTACTTGAAAAGTTGGATCTTCTTCAGCCAATTTAGCTAGACCCATACCTAATTTATCAACATCAGCCTTAGTTTTTGGCTCCACTGCAATACCAATTACTGGATCTGGAAAATCCATACTCTCTAATACAATAGGAGCTTTTAAATCAGACAAGGTATCACCAGTTTTAATATCTTTAAAACCAACTGCAGCTCCAATATCACCAGCTTCAATATATTCTACTGCATTTTGTTTATTAGAGTGCATTTGATAAATACGAGAAATTCTCTCTTTTTTACCAGAGCGATTATTCAATATATATGAACCCGCGTCTAAACGACCTGAATACGTTCTAAAAAATGCTAATCGACCAACAAAAGGGTCTGTTGCAATTTTAAATGCCAAAGCAGAAAAAGGATCTTTTACGGATGGTTTTCTAATTTCTTCGTTATCTGTATCAGGGTTCACACCAACAATATCATCTTTATCTATTGGTGAAGGCAAATAACGACAAACACCATCCAATAAGAACTGAACACCTTTGTTTTTAAATGCCGAACCGCAAATCATTGGAATAATAGCCATATCCATAACCGCAGCTCTCAATGCAGCATGCACTTCTTCTTCAGTTATTGAGTCTTCATCTTCCATGAACTTTTCTAATAAGTTCTCATCATAAGTTGCTACTTCTTCTATAAGTAAAGCTCTGTATTGATGAGCCTCTTCTTTAAGATCTTCTGGAATATCAATTACATCAAAAGTAGACCCAAAAGAATCTTCATTCCAAACAATAGCTCTATTCTTAACCAAGTCAACTATTCCTTTAAAATCTGATTCATCTCCAATTGGCAAAACAATAGGAACAGCATTTGAGCCTAACATTTCTTTTACCTGCGTGCAAACTTTTAAAAAGTCAGCTCCTTGACGGTCCATTTTATTTACAAAACCAATTCTTGGTACTTTGTAATTATCGGCTAATCTCCAGTTAGTTTCTGATTGAGGTTCAACACCATCCACCGCACTAAACAAGAATACCAAACCATCAAGAACTCTTAATGACCTGTTTACTTCTACGGTAAAATCAACGTGACCGGGAGTATCAATAATATTAAAATGATATCCTTGAGCTTCATCCGTTGGTACACCATTTTCTGTTGGAAATTGCCAGGTACAAGTTGTAGCTGCAGAGGTAATTGTTATTCCTCTTTCTTGCTCTTGCTCCATCCAGTCCATCGTAGCAGCACCATCATGAACTTCTCCAATTTTATGAGAAACTCCAGTATAATAAAGTATACGTTCTGTAGTAGTGGTTTTACCTGCATCAATATGTGCAGCAATACCTATATTTCTAGTTAATTTTAAATCTCTTGCCATTTTCTTCTCTAATTAAAATCTAAAATGTGAAAAGGCCTTATTAGCATCTGCCATCTTATGTACATCTACTTTTTTCTTAACTGCAGCTCCTTCTTCTTTAACAGCTGCAAGTATTTCTCCTGCTAATCGTTGAGCCATAGATTTTTCATTTCTCTTACGAGCATATAATATCATCCATTTAATAGCCATTGAAATCTTACGATCAGCTCTAATAGGCATAGGGATTTGAAAAGTTGCTCCACCTACTCTACGACTACGTACTTCAACATGAGGCATTACATTTGACAAACCTTCTTTCCATAACTCTAAAGATGTTTTCTCTTCGTCTTGTTTTTTCTCTTCTACTATATCTAAAGCATCGTAAAACACTTTGAATGCAGTAGATTTTTTACCATCTAACATCAAGTTGTTTACAAAACGTGTAGCCAATTGATCGTTAAACTTAGGATCCGGTAATAGGATTCTCTTTTTTGATAACTTTTTTCTCATTGTTCTTTACATTAAAGCTTTAAAAATTATTTCTTTGGACGTTTAGTTCCGTATTTTGAACGGCGTTGTGTTCGTCCTTCAACTCCAGCTGTATCTAATGCTCCACGAACAATGTGATATTTTACACCTGGCAAATCTTTTACTCTTCCACCTCTAACCAATACTATCGAATGTTCTTGTAAATTATGTCCTTCTCCTGGAATGTATGCATTTACTTCATTACCATTTGTTAACCTTACCCTTGCTACCTTACGCATAGCTGAATTAGGTTTTTTTGGCGTTGTAGTGTAAACACGAGTACAAACTCCACGACGTTGGGGACATGAATTCAAAGCAGCCGATTTGTTCTTCTTGGTTGTTTTGGTTCTTCCTTTTCGTACTAATTGTTGAATAGTTGGCATACTATTTTTTAATTAAATTAAATTTTTTAAACTCTCTATTTTTAAGAGTTTGCAAATGTATAACTTTTTTATTGTTATTCAAACTATAAGTCATGGTATTTTCAAGTGGATTTTAATGTTATAAACATTAAATTAATCAATAACTAAAAGTTTGAAAATGAAAAAGTTTTAAATTAATGGAGCAATGTTATTAATAAAAAGAAAAAAACAACTAAAAGCCTTATCTAATTAAAAAAAATGAAAACGGTCGAATTTGATTATTACTAAAATAACATGATATTTACATCCCAATTAATTGTGAGTTGAAAGTAATTTTTACACCATATATATATATAGTTATTTTTTTACTAAAAATATCAAGCTGTTATGCACAAGAATTTCAGCTCAAAGCAATTTCTAATACTATTGAAAACAACAAAGTATTGAGCGAACTGGTTTTTAAAAAAAACCATACATCAAAAAAAAGTATCGATCGTGAAATAGATTCAATTCTAATCCAATTAGAATATAAAGGGTTTTTAAATGCGTCATTAGATTCTCTCTTACATAGGGAACAAAAATATATCGCTCAATTTCTACTTAACAATCAAACCAAATGGTTAAAAATTAATTATTCGAATATCCCAAACGAAATAATTGATAAAAAAAAGCTTGAAAAGGTTTCCAATCATGTAAATGACACTTATTTTGAAATACCGTTTTCTGATGCTACTAATTCTTTGCAATTCATTGTTGATAATTTTGAACAAAGTGGAAAATCATTTATTAAATTATCATTAGACCATATACATTTACAGAAAGATACCGCTTATGCAAATTTAAATATCAATGAAACTCAAGTTAGAACAATTGATAAGGTTATTATAAAAGGTTACGAGAATTTTCCTAAAAATTTTATTACGCATGAGTTAAATCTTAAAACAGGCACCATATTTAATAAAGAAAAATTAGAATACGTATCAACTACCATAAATCATATCCCTTTTGTTGAAGAACAGAAACCTCCTGAAGTTTTATTTACAAATGATTCTACCTATATATACATCTATTTAAAAAAGAAGCGATCCAATAAGTTTGATGGGGTTTTGGGTTTTGCTTCAAAAGAAGAAAAAAGCGGACTTGAATTTAACGGTTATATTGATTTAGAATTTAGCAATATCTTTAATAGTGGAGAAAAATTATCTCTTTTTTGGAAGAACAATGGAAATGACAGCCAACGATTTTATATAAGTGCCGAGACACCATATATATTTAATTTACCGATTATCCCTAAGGTTAACTTTGAGCTTTTTAGACAGGATTCTACTTTTAGCAATGTAAACACCTTAGTTAACATCAGTTATTCCCTCAACAAGATAGGTGATGTTTCGGCAGTTTTTAATACAGAAAGTTCAACTAATTTATTAAAAAACCAAACCACCAATATAAAATCCTTTAAAAATATATTTTATGGTGTTGCTTACAATTATGAAAATATAGTGAACGATAATTTATTTCCCATACGATTTCGGTTTAATTTTAGTTCATTTTTTGGATCAAGGGAAGTTGAAAATGCTAAAACGAATCAATCTAAATTTCAATTATTAGCTAATTATATATTTTCAATTAATAAAAAGAATTATCTTTTTTTACAAAATCAAAGCGCCTTATTACATTCAGAGAATTTCGTTACCAATGAGTTATTTAGAATTGGAGGAACTAATAATATAAGAGGAGTTAACGAAGAGAGTATATTAGCCACTAGCTACAGTATTTTTAATTTAGAATATAGATACCGGCCTAATTTATCAAGTTTTTTTTATTCAATTACTGATTATGCTTACATTCAAGATGATTTTGCTAATACTAATTTAAATAT